>Ga0209083_1000612_pt1 | contig 50058 bp, 43 predicted proteins | sample AM7aDNAmetaG_FD_184132 | JGI IMG/M metagenome (GOLD analysis project Ga0209083, IMG submission 184132) | Freshwater microbial communities from Finland to study Microbial Dark Matter (Phase II) - AM7a DNA metaG (SPAdes) (version 3) | ecosystem: Environmental > Aquatic > Freshwater > Lake ...
CGACTTGCCGCTGCTGGAGACCTACAAGGACATGCTGATGGCGTCGTGGGCCAACCAGCCCTTTGACTTCCCGGATAAGCCGCAGCCCGATTCGTCATAATCCTGCCGTGGCACGGTAAATAGTTACAACAAAGGAGCGATGGAGCTGTTTGTGGAGGCGAGCCACAGGCGTGAATGGTGGGTGCCAGTAAGGTGGTTACGCGGCATGCTGGACTTTGGGGAAACGGCGCTCTGGGCCAACACGCGGTCGCCAGCCGGGGCGATGTGGTCGCGAAGCATGTTGCGGCTGGGCGAGGGGGATGTGGAAGGGGCGTGGGATGATCTGGCGGCATGCGAGAGGATGGCCGGGCTGATGGCGAAGGCGCCGGACCTGATAGGAAAGTTGATGGCAGCGGGAATTCATCAGGGGACGATGGAGGGGATGCGTGGAATGATCGAGCATGGAGAGTTGCCGGCCGGGATGTTGCGGGAGATGGATGCGCTGCTAAAAGAACAGAAGCCGTGGCCGAAAGGTGGCGAAATAGTCCCACAAAGCGATCGGTATATGTTCCTGACAAACGTGTCAATCTACGCAAAAGGTCTGCAGGAAGCGTGGGACACCAGCGGCAACGGACTGAAGGAGCAGTACCAGGCGGCCGGGATGAGACTGCCGGATTGGAACCGCGCCATGCGCTTGGGTAACCAAATGTATGATATGCTGCAGGCGGATGAGACGCGGATGTCGGCCCAACAGCGAGCGGAGCATCGCCGCGTCATAGGAGCACGAATCGGCGAAATGACAGCGTTCTACGAAACATCAAAGCCCGGCTGGAAAGCCGACCTTACCGTAGATAACACCTGGCTGATGCCGCGAGTTGGCGAGAAACAGGATGCGTACTCGGATCGTATCGGCACGGTCGTCGCCATAATGGTGTCGGAGAAACCTGAGGGGCCAAGGCGTAGCTTTGATCGGTGCAACGAATGGACGGCGTGGACGAGGGTGGCGGCGGCGCTTCTGCGATATCGGCAGGATCGAGGCGGGTATCCGGCCGATCTGAAGGCTCTGGTGCCGGGGTATCTGGCGGCATTGCCGGAAGCCAACGCGGAACGACCGATGCGATATGAGACGGCTGCGAAGGGATTTGTGCTGACGAACGAATCGACGGCGACTACGCAAAAGGGTTCTGCGAAGTGGGGATTCACGATCCGGAGGGAGAGGTAAGGTCTGCATGGCAAAGGCTGGTGGGTCGAGGGAATGCCGCGCAGGGCAGACTGATGTGGCGGGATCGCTCTGGGGGGAGGAGGTGTGGATGGGCACGGTGTTTTCTGCACCGACTCTCGGCCGGGGCTGCTCGGCCAGAGACGATTGAGCGAGAATGCGCTCCTAGAGTATGATGACGGGTGGAGGTCATTGCGGGGGGAGTGTTTATGAAGAGCACAGCATTAGGGATTGTGAGCGTCATGCTGATTGTGCTTGGCCTGACGTGCTGGGTGCGCGCTGAGGCGACGCTGCTGCAACAGACCCAGGCGGCCGATGTGATGAGCGAGCTGCTGACAATCCATGGCGACCAGGCGATTGCGCAGCGCGATGCGGTGCGGGAGTACATGGAGGAGACAGGAGTGCTTGCGGAATACACGGCCCACCGGCCGGCAACCGCACAGCGGCAGGAGGCTCCATTTGCGGATGTGTTCAAGGGGGCAGTGCTGTTTGTGCAGCAGTATGGGCGAGATCTGGCGGATGAGTCGCTGGGGAAGATGAAAGAGTATGAGTTGCTGGGAGAGCTTTCCGCGTTGCAGCAGTACAACCTGCAGCAGTTCGTCGAATTGAAACGTGTTCGCGATGAGATCGCGGGCATGAAGGCGTGTCTGGAGCGGATGGGGCATTTGGATGCGTACATGCGGTGGGCGCAGGACCGGCCGGGGGCGCTGGCAAGTGCAGAGAATGGGCCGACGGCGGGCCGCGTGCAGGAATTGGCCGGCTGGATCGCTCGGGCGATGGGGGACATAAAGGCCAAGGCGTGGGAGTGCGCTGAGGTGAAGGGGATGAGCCGGCCGGACTTTGAGGGACAGTGGCAGAAGGACATTGCGGAGATGCGGCAGCATATGGCGAGTCGCGTCGGGGTGATGAAGCAGCTCGCGGCGGAGCCCGAGAATGGCGTGGTGCGTTCTGGCGGCTGGACGGGTTGGCGGCGGACGGCACACGCAACGACGGCGGGTTCGCGGCTGGCGCAGGCGTTTGCGGCGATACCCCTGGGGCCGCAGGATCCGCGCTGGAACCCGTACTACTATGGTCCGGAACGACTGTACAGCAGTTGGAACGCGCAGTACCCGGAGATATACCGGCCGGGCATCGATGGCGGTGAGTTCCGCAGCTATGACCTGCGCGTGAATACGGCATTTGATGTGCGGCTCAACGGGACGCTGGACCGCCGGCAGAACACAGCCGGTGATCGCAGGTTGAACTTCCGGGAGGACCCGCGGGTACACGCCGGATATGGCTCATGAAGCGGGCGTTGACTTCAGGAACTAAGCAGACCACAATAATCGAGTGAATTACTAACGAAGTGTTAGAAATCCGGTCGTGCGCGCTGGAGCTTCGTCAGGTAAGGAGAGAAACATGGCCCTCAAAGCGTTTGATCATCCCGTCGTCACCAGCCGTTCGATGCCGTTCTGGTGCGTTGCTAATCCGCTGGGCGACCCGTTCGGGGAGATCGTGCTGCCGAAGATCAGTTCGGTGGAAACCGCGAAGATCATTGCGTGGGCGGCCGGCGAAGGGCTGATCGAGGCTACCAGTTTCCATGACGATGACCTGGTGAAGTACAACCCGGAGGATCCGGAGGATGACCTGGACCCTAAGAGCGAGACCAGCCGGACGCTGGTGGAGATCAAGGCGATCCTGGGCGATGCCGGGCTGAAGGTGAATACGGCGACCTGCTCGCTGCATGTGATGAAGCTGTTCCGCCAGGGCGGATTGACCAATCCTGATCCGAAGATTCGCGCGATAGCGAAGAAGAAGGTGGAGCGGACGCTGCGCATCGGCGCGAAGTTTGGCGCGAGCTGGTACACGTACTGGGTGGCACGCGATGGCTTTGAGGTGCCGCCATCGGTGGATTGGAAGAACACATACAGGTGGCTGGCCGACGGGCTGGATAATGTCTACACGTACATCAAGGCGAAGAGGCTGAACAACTACATCGGCGCCACGATCGAACCCAAGCCCAATGAGCCGCGTGGGCATATGTATCTGCCGACGAGTGGCCATGCGGTGGGGTTGATCTATGGGCTATTGAAGAAGCCGGATTTCTATAAGGTGAACCCGGAGCTGCTGCAGCATGAGAGCATGGCGCTGATGAATGCAGCGCTGACGCTGGGGTATCTGTGCTCGATGGACAAGCTGGCGTTCCTGCATTTTGGCAGCCAGATCAAGGCGCAGTTTGATAATGACTTCCCGCCGCTGGTTGGGCCCGAAGGGTTAAAGGAAACGGTGCAGATGTTCTGGGTGCTCAGGCAGGTTGGGTGGAAGGGCCTGGTCGAGTACGACTGCCACATGATGCGGACGGAGGCCCAGTGGGACAGCGCGGATGCGTGCAGGAAGCAGTTCATCCGGAACTGCACGGATGCGCTGAGCATTTCGCTGCAAATGGCGCAGCGGCTGGATGACCTGAAGACCGCGGGGTTGAGCCAGACGCAGATCGACTATGCGGCGACGATGGCGATGTGCAAGGTGGATAAGAAGAAGGTCGCGGCGATGTCGATGAAGAAGTAATGTGATGTGACCGCGGAGGTGCGGCATGTCGCGATGGTGGCGGAATGCGGGCACGGATGAGGAGACGGCGGAGATTGACCGGAGTCTGGAAGGTAAAGAGCCCGGCGGTGCGTGCCTGCGGATCCGCAATCTCATTGGCGGCTTTGAGGCCTGTCACCATAAGGCGCAACGGCGGCTGGAACTGATTGTCGACGCAATTGGCGCTGGTGACACCGATAAGCGCCCCGGAAGGCGCTCGAGCCCGGGTATGCACCCGGCGGAACAGAGCTGGCAGGCTGCCTGTGACATTCTGCGGGCGTGGCAGGCGGATGAAGCGCATCGCGTGGCCACCCTTTGCGTTGGCCCGGTTTCGGCAAAAGATCTGCTTGAGGTACTTGGCGGGAAGACTCGCCTGAAGGTGTGGCAGGTGCAGCGCGTGATTGAGCGGATCGATAGTTTCCTGCATCGCGATCACCGCTACGACATGCTGGTCTGCGATGAGGGTGACTACGGTGAGCCCGGCGGCAGGCCGCTGGCGAAGCGCTGCGAGTCCGAGGCTGATTTGCTGGCCCAGACCCGCACGACGGTGATTCACGATACGGACGATGGTCAGCCGCGCGAGATGTCGTTGGCGCTAGCCATCGATATGCTCATGCCGTGCCATTGGGATTTTCCGAACAATCTGCTGCTGGTAGCCCAGGCCATTGGGGGCGAACTGCACTGCCGCCGGCCGTTCGCTGCCTGCGGGCGTAATATCCGTCTATCACCCCTAAGGCCCAGAGCGCAAGAGGTGATTACCGCCTTGGATGTCTTCTCCGGTAAGTCGGCCGGGCATGGCGATGCGGAAGTGCTGCGCCGGCTCGGCGATTGCACCCCCGAGAGGAAATGGCTCGCCGCTTCCCTGGCCAAGACGCTGCGGCTGCAACTGCACCTTTGATTGTGGCCTGTCCGCTTCGGTACTAATATCACCAACGAACGACTGGCAGCACATAAAGGAGGTATCCATGGCCACACCTGAATGGACGATCGGGATCTACACGGGGGCATCTCCGTTGGCGTTGTCGGGGCCGGCGAATGTGCGCAACCCGGTGATCAGGGCGGCGGATGTGAGCGATTTTGAGGTGAATATCGTCGCCCATCCATTCATGCTCATCACCGAGAACTCGCACTACATTTTCTTCACGGCGAAGAACAGCCTGCATGGCGAACGCAGCGGCATCGGGTGCGCGATGAGCAGGGATGGACTAAACTGGCGGTATCGGCGGCTGGTGGTGCGGGAGCCGTTTGTGCTGGCACACCCGCAGGTGTTCGCATGGCAGGGCAATTATTACATGGTTCCCGAAGCGCACGAGAAGACGTTCGTGCGCCTGTACCGTGCGATTGAGTTCCCCGACCGCTGGGTACATCAGCAGGACCTATTGACCGGCGACAAGTTCATCAGCCCGACGCTCTTTCGGCATGGGGAGATGTGGTGGATGTATGTGTCATGTCAGGACAACGCAGGACTGCGGCTGTTCTATGCCAAAGAGCTGACAGGTCCGTGGGTGGAACATCCGCGCAGCCCGATCATCTCAGGAGACCTTCATAGCGCGCGGCCGGCCGGAACGCCGTTCGTGGTGGATGGGGCGTTGTATCGGCTCGGGCAGGACTGTTATCCCACCTATGGGCTGCGGGTGTTTGCGTACCGGGTGACGCAACTGAGCACAACGCAGTACAGCGAAGAGAAGGTGGACCAGCAGGTGGTCGGGGCGTCGTCAACGGGATGGAATTCCGACTGCATGCATCACGCTGATGCCCATCAGGCCAGGACCGGGGGGTGGATTGCGGCGGTGGATGCGTGCGGGGTGGTTGAAGAGTGATTGGGTGAATTCACATAAACTATTGTCAATGCTATTCTTATGACGATAAAATAATTTTGGAGTTGAAAGCTCCAAAATTTCTATAAAATTGGAGTTATGTACTCCAGATTGTTTCAGCCGCCGGCGCAGAGCTACTTCCTGTTTGGTCCGCGAGGGGTGGGGAAGTCGTTCTGGCTGCGGCAGCAGTATCCCCAAGATGCATATATCGATCTGCTTGATGCGGCCAATTATGCGCGGCTGCAGGCGGACCCGACGCGGCTGGAGGGAATGATTGGTGATGGCGCGGGGCCGGTCGTCATCGACGAGATCCAGCGCATTCCGGAGTTGCTGAACGAGGTGCACCGTCTGATCGAGGCGCGCGGGATCCGCTTTATGCTGACGGGATCGTCAGCGCGGAGTCTGCGGCGACGCGGAGTGAATCTGTTGGCCGGACGAGCGCTTACGCGGCATCTGCATCCGCTGGTTCTGCAGGAGCTTGGGGACGACTTCGACATACAACGGTATCTGCGGCAGGGCGGGTTGCCGGCCGCGTGGAGCAGGCCGGAGCCAGCGGATTTCCTCAAGGCATATGTGGGCACATATCTGCGGGAAGAGGTACTGCAGGAGGGGATCACGCGCAATCTGGGTGCATTCTACCGGTTTCTGGAAGCGGCAAGCTTCTCGCAGGCGCAACTGCTGAATATCTCGGCGGTGGCGAGGGACTGTTCGGTCGAGCGGAAAATGGTGGAGAGCTACTTCCAGGTGCTAGAGGATCTGTTGCTGGGGGCTCGGATCGCACCGTTTACGCGGCCGGCAAAACGGCCGGTTGTTGTGCACCCAAAGTTCTATTTCGTGGATTGCGGGATTTACCAGACGATCCGGCCGCGCGGGCCGCTGGATGTGCAGGAGGAGATCGATGGGGCGGCATTGGAGACGATGGTGTTTCAGCATGTCCGAGCATGGAACGATTACAGCGGCAATCCGTTCTCGATCCATTTCTGGCGATCGCGAGCGGGAGATGAGGTCGATCTGGTGCTGTATGGCGAGACCGGCCTTCATGCGATTGAGGTGAAACGAACCGGGCATCTCCGGGCGGCCGATCTGAATGGTCTGCGAGCGTTCAAAGAGGAGTACCCCCCTGCCAGGCTGGTCATGGTCTATGGTGGAGTGCGTGAGGAACTGGTGGATGGGGTGCGCTGTCTGCCGGCGGAGGCGTTCCTTCAGGCGCTGCCGGAGATGATGCGGCCATGATGGAGTTATGCAACGGTGGCTTGAGCGGGGTGGCGGAGAAAACCGACTTGATTTGGCTTGAATCGGAATAGGTTTTCAGTAGGATCGGGAGTCCAAACAAATATCAAACCCATCGGGGTGGAACTTCTAGGAGATGGATATGGCAAAGACTGCTGAGAAGGAAGCGAAGAAGGACGTGGTTGAGACGAAGAAGGTGGCTGAAAAGACGGGTGAACCGGTACGGGATCCAGCCCGCGAATCAGCGCTGCAGCGGGCGATGCAGCAGATTGAGAAGCAGTTCGGCAAGGGCGCGGTGATGACCCTTGACGGCTCGCTGAAGTTCATCGTGGAAGGGATACCGACCGGGTCGCTGTCGCTGGATATCGCGCTGGGCGGCCAGGGCGTGCCACGCGGTCGTGTGGTGGAAGTCTTCGGGCCGGAATCCAGCGGCAAGACGACGCTGACGCTGCACATCATCGCCAGCGCCCAGAAGGCAGGCGGGACGGCCGCGTTTATCGATGCGGAGCATGCGCTGGACCCCGCCTGGGCACGGCGGCTGGGCGTGAAGCTGGACTCGCTGCTGGTATCGCAGCCGGACACCGGCGAGCAGGCGATGGAGATCTGCGAGCTGCTGGTACGGTCCAATGCGGTAGATGTGATCGTAATCGACTCGGTGGCAGCGCTGATTCCGCGAGCGGAGATCGAAGGCGACATGGGCGACAGCCACATGGGGCTGCAGGCCCGGCTGATGAGCCAGGCGCTGAGGAAGCTGACCGGGGCGATCAACAAGAGCCGGGCGACGGTGATCTTCATCAACCAGTTGCGCGAGAAGATCGGCGTGATGTTCGGAAACCCGGAAACCACGCCAGGCGGGCGGGCGCTCAAGTTCTATTCGTCGGTGCGCATCGATGTTCGCCGCATCAGCACGATCAAGGAAGCCGAAGTGGCGGTGGGCGCGCGGACGCGGGCACGGGTGGTGAAGAACAAGATCGCCCCGCCGTTCCGTGATGCGGAATTCGATATCATGTTCGACCGCGGCATCAGCTATGAGGGCGATCTGATCGACCTGGCGGTGCTGGCCAATGTCGTGGAGAAGAGTGGCGCCTGGTACAACTACAAGGCGCTGCGGTTGGGGCAGGGTCGGGAGAACTCGAAGCAGTATCTGTTTGAGAACCCGGCGCTGGCGCAGGAGATTCGCGAGAAGATTTTAAGCGCGCGCGGCGTAGCGGAAGCGCTCAAGTCTGCGGATACGACGACTTCGGATGGCAGCACGGGGGCGGAGTAAGCGATTAGCGTCTTGTGCACGCAGCGAAGATCATCCATGCAGGGCGGTCGATCCGGCCGCCCTGCTGTTTTGCGCGCCTGAGCTGGTACACTGACTCATGCACGGCTATCGGCAGGAGGTAGCTTGAGCGACGTGAATTGGTATTGCGTATTGAATGGGAAGCAGGCGGGACCGTTTGGCCCGAAAACGCTTGCTTCAATGATCCGCGCCGGGCAGGTAAAGGCGCAGGATTACGTCTGTCGCGAGGGGATGCAGCAGTGGCAACCGGCCGTTTCCGTTGAGGAGCTGAGGACCCTGTTTTCAGTAGCGCCAATCCCTGGCGCGACCGTGCCACCCATTCAGTACTATGGCCAGCAACCACACCAGGTGACATACGCGGGCTTCTGGCTGCGTTTTGTCGCGGTGATCATTGATAGGATGATCGTGGAGGCGGGCAGCTGCTTCATTGCTGTCTGTATCGGCAGCGTGCTCGGAGCGCGCGGTGGCATGCGCATAGGGCCATCTGGCACATGGTCGAATATTGCCGTCGATGTGTTGTTCCATTTCGTGAGAACCATCGTCGGCTGGTTGTATTACGCACTGATGGAGTCTGGGCCCTGGCAGGCGACGTTGGGCAAGAAGGCTCGTGGCCTTATGGTAACGGACCTCCAAGGAAACCGGATTACCTTTGGTCGAGCCACGGGCCGGCATTTTGCCAAGATCATCTCGGGCATCATCCTGCTGATCGGGTACATGATGGCCGGCTGGACGGAAAAGAAGCAGGCACTCCACGATAAGATTGCTGGCACGCTGGTGGTGAAACGGCAGGCATAACGACCATTGCACGCCGGGGCAGTTCGGCTAGACGACGAAGGCGGCGGCACGGAGTTCGTGGCCTAGGGTGTAGCGAAGGTACTCGGCGAGCAGGCGGTTGACGGGATCAGTCTGGGCGCGGGTCATGCGCGGGAGGCGCTGGGGGATGCCATCGGCACGGGGAAGACGCAGGAGGGTCTGCAGGATGCGGATGAGCCGGGCATCGGAGGCGATGCGCGGACCGGGAGCGATCGGACAATCGCCGCAGACCAGGCCGCCAAGCTGTGGTGAAAAGGTGACGCGGCCGGTGTCGATCGGGCGGCCACAGGAGATACAGCCGGAAAGCTCGGGGAGGAAGCCGGTAATTCGCAGCAGTTCGAGCTGAAATACGGCGAAGCATTCTTCGCGGCGGGCGGTGGGCAGTTCATCGAGAAGCCAGTGCAGCAGATCGAAGAGTTCGGGGTGGGGATCGTTCTCGTGGAGGACCAGGCCGGTCATTTCAGCGGCGTATTGTGCGAGCATGAGCGGACGATATTCGCGACGAAGCTCAAGGTGGCCATCGAGGAGTTTCCATTCGGTGAGGGTGGCGAGATCCTTGGCGGCGGGGTCGGTCATGACGGCCTGTCCGAGGTCGAGCAGATCGATGCCGCCGTCGAAGCGGCTCTCACCGGCTTTGGTACGGCGGTGGGCGCCCTTGGCTATGACGCGGAAGAGTCCAGTTTCGCGGCCGAAGAGGGCGAGGATCTGGCTGGACTCGCTGTACTCATAGCGGCGGAGGCAGATGCATTGGTCGGAACGCAGGGGCATTGGTGGGGATTATATGTAGAAGCGACTTTGCAGTCGCTTTTGACGTACGAGGAGCTTGGGATTGATGGTGGTTGGATGCGGCGGGCAAGTTGGGCGAAGGGAGGTCTTTGGAACACAAGACAGCGACTACAAAGTCGCTGCTACTTTGCGGCGGAGGTCGTGGCGGCGGGTCGGCTGGTGGCTTGCGCGGGTTGCTCGTCAGTGGTGATGGCCTGGAGTTCGGAGGGGGACCAGGGAAGAGTACGGCCTTTGACGGCGAGGCGGGTGGCGGCGACGGATTCGACGCTTACCGCGCCGGAGTTGTTGCCCCACTCGGCGTTGGTGCGGACGTAGCTGATGACGGCGGCGATGTGTTTGTCGGTGAGTTTCGCGCCAAGGGCGGGCATGGCGTTGTTGTAGCTGGCGCCTTTGACGGTGATCGGGCCTTCCAGGCCGTTGAGGACGATGCGCTTCATCCAGGCGGGTGTGCCGGCGACCCATTCGGATCCATTGAGGGAGGGATATTGGCCGGGCAGGCCCTTGCCGTCGGCCTGGTGACAGGAGACGCAGGTGCCGGAGAAGATGCGTTTGCCCAGGGCGATGGGGTCTTCGACCGGTTGGCTGGCGGCGATACCCGCGCCGGAGCCGGCGTTTTCGTCCAGTTCGTAAGGATTCCAGCCGGCACTGTGGGCGCCGAGATACCAGCCACCCCAGAGCAACAGGGCGCCGAAGATGCTGATGAGCCAGAGGGGGACGGGTTCGTAGCCGTCGGTGGGGTCGGCAGCGGTGTCGCCGTCGAGGTGGAGTTTCTTGTTGTCCTGTGGCTGCGTCATCAGTCTGATCCTTCACCTGCAATCACTTCAGGCGGCCGTAGTTGGCGGCCGGAGGAACTTCGTAGGAATGGTCGAGGCTCTTTACGTAGGCAACCAGATTCCGGGCATCTTCGGTTGGTACGATCTCATGGCCGGCCGGCACATAGGGCTCAACGGACTTGACGCCGGGGATCTTGGCTAGCTCCTGCCCCTTGGCTGGATCGAAGCCGCCGACATAGCGCCCACCACGCTGCTCGACGAGATTGAAGCCGGCGGTCTTCAGCTCGGCGAGGGCCTTACCGGGATCGCCGGCGATGGTGATGAAGACGTAGTTGAACTTCAGGGCATCGGGCGCCGGCGTCTGGCCGATCGGCCGGAGTTCGAAGAGGAAGGAGATCGGCGCCATCATCGAGCCGGGAGTGATGAGTTGGGGGTCATAAAAATGAGTGAAATGCCAGTTGTCATTGGTGAGGCGAGCGCCGACGTTGGCCAGGTCAGGGCCGGTCCGCATGGTCCCCAAAAGCACAGGACGATCGTAGATGTAGTCCTGCGGGTTGGATCGGCGTGAACCCCAGCCGCGCTCAAGGTCGTTGTTATAGGTTCCGCCGCGGACCTGCTGGGTGTGACAATAGACGCAGCCGTTGTGCTGGTAGATCTCGCGGCCGAGCAATTCCTGGCCGGTGTAAGGGCGCGGATTGGCAACGGTCGAGCCCTCAACTACGGTGGCCTGGACGTTCTTCAACGAAGCAGCGGGAGCGAACACCAGGCCGATCCAGGCGCTGATGAAGGTGATGAAGATGCCGAGGAAAAGTAGTGGGCCGAAGTTCATCACGCACTCACTTTCTGTGGCCAGAGCATCGTTCTTATTCGCGTCACGCCGCCGCCGAAGAGATTCCAGAAGACAAGAATGGCAAAGGCACTGTGGCCCAGGAAGATCAGGATTCCGGAGAAGGTGCGGATCCAAAGGTAGGGAAGGACCTCGTGGAGGACGGTCATGAAGGGAATGGGCTGATCCTGACGGGCCTTGAAGCTGTCAAACCAGGCTTCAAGGCCCGAGATGAAGCCCTGTTCCTTGATCAGGTCGTGCAGTGGCCGCTTGGCCTGGTTCCAGTCGAGCCCCTGGATAGCCCCGCCGATGGTGAGGGTGAAGAACATCAGCACGATGCCGATGGCGACACACCAGAAGTGCACGCGCATCAGGTGAGCGGAGAAGAATTCGCGGCCGGTAAGGCGCGGCATGATGTAGTAGACCGCACCGAACATGACCATGGTATAGAAGCCGTAGAGACCGAGATGGGCGTGGGCGATGGTGTGGTGGGTGAAGTGGAATGGTTCGTTGAGCACGCGGACGGACATCATCGAGCCCTGGAAGCTCACCAGGGTGTAGGCCATGGCGCCGAACACCACGAAGCGCAGCACGGGCGAGAACTTGAGCATGTCCAAGTGCTGATACGCGGTGAGGTGATGGTTGATGGCGGTGGTCGTGACGGGGATGAACATCATCACGGAGCTGACAATCGACATCGTAATCAGCCAGGCCGGGATAGGACCGGCGATCAGGTGATGGGCCCCGGCCCAGTTGTAGAATAGAGCCAACGACCAGAATCCGAGGATGGAGAGGGCATAGCTATGGATAGGCCGGCCGATGACCTTGGGCAGAAGGTAGTAGATGGCGGCAAGGCCCATGGGGGTGAAGAAGACGCCCAGGGTGTTGTGACCGAACCACCAGTGAATTGCTTCCTGCGGGACGCCCTGCACGGCATAGGGTGAGTTCATCAGGACCTGGACGGTGGCGTAGATCCAGGGGAACCAGAACATGGACGCGAAGATGTACCAGAGCGAAACATAGACGTGTTTTTCGCGGCGCTGGGTGAAGGTCATGATCGTCCAGATGGCGACGATCGCGAAGGCGACGAAAAGCGTGAAGGTGGCGTACTGGGGGAACTCGATCCACTCGATGCTGTTGGATTGGCCGGCAAGAACGCCGTAAAGGCCCGCGGCGACGCCGATGTTCCAGATGATGGCGGCCATGACAATCATCTGCGGAAAGCGCAGGGGGACGCGGCAGAGACGGCAGACGGTCCAGATGGAGACACCCAGGCCAACCATGGCCGACCAGCCGAAGGCCACCATATCGAGGTGGGCAGGGCGAACCCGGCCGAAGGTGAGGAACGAGATGTTACTGTGGAGGGTCGGGGTATGGAGCTTGATCGAGGCGAGCAGCGCGAGGATGGTGCCGACCATGAGCCAGAAAACCGAGGAGCCCAGGAACAGAAGGACCGGAGCTCTGCAGGAGGCATCGATCGCCTGGCGCTCAGAGAGCATTTGCGCGGTGTTCTGGGCCTGGATGCCTCCAGGATCCAGGCGGTCGCCGACAAGTTCAGTTTCAGTGGGAGCCGGTGCGCTCATGGCGTTTTTCTTTCTTTCGCTGATTCGCCGGGGAACGCATCGGTGCGGAATCCCTGGGGTTCCTCATCATCAAAGATCGAGGTGGCGCCGCGGGCGAAATTGGAGAACTGGCCACGGCGAACGGCCCAATAGAGACCGTAGACCACCGAGAGCATCAGGCAGCCCATGAGGCCGAACATGAAGATGTATGCCAAGGCGCTCATCGCTTGCGTTCTTCAATCAGTTTCTGCATCGCCACCTCGACCGGGAGGCGAACGATGCCTTTGCTTTTGTCCATCCAGCCATAGGTGCCGGTGAGTCGTTCATCTTCAGCGCGGGCCTTGGCGAGCAGGTCATAGCGCTGCTGGTCGGTCAGGCCCCCTGCCACCGAAGGCTCGACAAGAGTGTACTTCAGGGCGATCGCCAGCAGTATGACGATCAGCAGCACGCCCGAAAGCGCGCCAATAACGCCCAGGCCCACCTTGAAGGCTTCCTGAGGCGTGGTTTTGTGGTTGGCGTTACTCACAGTATGGCTTACTCCATATCCGCGTGCTCGATCTCTTCCACGTGCTCGGCTGACAGGGCCTCGACCAAGTACGGATCCATGATCGGGAACAGCGCCACCTTGCGGAAATTGCTGATAAAGACCATGCCAGACAGACCGCCTAGCAGGAGCACGACCGAGAGGTCGATCCATATCCAGGAGAATGGTGGATTCAGTGCCCGCGCTGCCTCCGTGCCGGATTCGGGCTGGACAATCCAGTAGATCTGCAGGAAATGCGACACGAGCATGAGGACGCACATCGAGCCGAGCATGCGCGCGTTGCGTTTCATGGTGGCGCTCATCAGCAGCAGGAACGGCACGACAAACATGCCAGCGGGGAACAGCAGGCCGAGCATCCACCAGGTGGCCGGCTGATCGGTGCCGGTCCAGCGGTGGAGGAACCAGATGGTTTCTTCGGGAATGTTGCCGTACCAGATCAGGAAGTACTGCGAGAAGGCGATATAGGCCCAGAAGCAGCTAAAGGCGAAGGTGAGCTTGCCGATGTCGTGGATGGTGTCGGAGCCGATGTATTGCTGCAGAACCCTGCGGCGCAGTTTCAGCACCAGCAGCGACATCAGGGCCAGGCCCCCTACCACGCCGCTGGACCAGATATAGACGCCGAAGATGGTGCTGAACCAGTGGTAATCCAGCGACATCAGCAGGTGCAGGGCGGCGGCCGTGAGCGACAGGGCATACAGCAGGATCCCCCCGGCCGCCCAGCGCTGGCTGGAGATAGTCCACTTGCCAGCGCCGTCGGCATCCTGGCAGATGGAGTTGCGGCGGAAGACATAGGCCAGCCAGAGCCAAATGGCGCCGCAGATGGCGAGGCTGACGAGGGCGAATTTCTGGCTGAGGAAGACCGCTCTGAAACCAAGCAACGGACTTGCGGATTCGGGATGCACCCAACCATAGAGCTGACCGTTGACCATGCCGATGATGATGGGGATCATCCCCAGCACGATGACGGGCATGGCGGACAGGATCTGTTCGGCCGGGCGACGGATGACGGTATCCCATCCGGCCCCGACGAGGTAATGGAGCATCACGAAGAAGAGGATGCCCATCATGATGCACCAGCAGAACGCCCAGCCGGTGAGCCAGGAGAAGTAGAACTGCCGGCCGGCCATCAAGGCGCCGAAGAAGACGCCGACTGCGCCCAGGATCACCAGGGCAAGGCATACCGTGCGGCCTTTCTCATAAAGCAGCGGCGAGGGATGCTCTGCGAGCGGATTCAGGTGATCGAAATGGCGATCTCGCTGGGTCACGGCTGCTTCTCCAGTTCGCCGCGGAGGTTCTGGGGCACATCGTCGATCTTCGCGTTGCCGGCTCGCTGAAGGGCTCGGACATAGGCCACGGCGGCCCAGCGGTCTGGTGGCTTGATGCTTGGGCCGTAAGCGCCCATGAGGCCTTTGCCTTCGGTGATGACCTGATAGAGATAGCCATCGGTCACCTGACGGAGGCGGTCGGTGTGGTAGTTAGCCGGGGCGGACATGCCATAGTTGGTGGCGACGCCGTTGCCCGTGCCGAAACCGCCATGGCAGACCGCGCAATAGGTGTTGAAGACTCTCTGGCCGCGTTGCAGCAGCGCGGCATCGACAGGTAGGGGAATGACCTTCAGTCCATAGTAGTCGGCGTCGTCGATGAGGTTGCCGGGATCCGGCTTGTCAGGGGTGCGACCCCAGGCGACGGCACCGGCGGGGGGAAGCCGCATCTGCCGTCCATCAGCAAAGAATGCGCTCTCGCCCTGGTTCTTGTACTTGGGCTGATCGACGAGGTCGTTGAAGACCATCACCGGCGGCTGGCGCGAGGTCTGCCCGCGCAGGCCCACGAAGCCGACCGTGAGGACGGTGAGGAGGGCGAGGATGATGAGGACATACTTCATTATGTCAATCTGGCTCTATTCGCGGGCGTAGTGATTATTGATCATTCCGTAACAGGTGGCCGGCTGTTACGGAATAATCAATAATCACTATTCCTCCAATGTCTCTACTTTCACTGCTCCGAGTTGTTCCAGAAACTCTCTTGTCGTCGTTGGACTGTACTTCTGGTCGCGCGACTCGATGGTCAGGAAGAAACCGTTGTCGGTGGCTTTGGCAAAGCTGGTCGGTTTGAGAGTCGGGTGATACCAGAGAGGCAGCCCGTTCAGGAAGAACATGCCGATGACGGCGGCAAAAGAGGCAAAGAGAACCGTCAGCTCGAAGCACACAATCGTGTAGGGCTGCCATGCATAGAACGGTTTGCCCTGGTGCACCAGTGGGTAATCCCAGGCGACGAAGTACTGCAGGCCAACAGCGGTAAGAAAACCAGCCAGGGCACCGCCGGCGATAATCCAACCGAGTTTGCTGCGGCCCAGCCCCATCGCCTGATCCATGCCATGGACAGGGAATGGGCTGTAGACATCGAAGCATGTGTAGCCGGCCTTGCACGTTTCGCGGGCGGCGCGCAGTAGAGCGCCGGGAGAGTCGAATTGAGCGAGCAGGCCCCAAGGGGCCGCTGAGGGCGCGGAGGTTGTGGAGGTTGTCTCGCTCATTCCTTCCTCCCATGCACATCCAGCGGCTGATCGGCGTTCATCAGGCTGTGGCCCTGCATGATGCCTTTGACTTCGCTCATGGCGATCATGGGCAGGAAACGGATGAACAGCAGGAACAGATGCAGGAACAGGCAGATTGAGCCGACGAAGGTCAGGATGTCGACCCACGTGGGAGTGAAATAGCCCCATGAGGAGGGGAGAAAATCGCGGTGCAGGCTGGTGACGATAATGACAAAGCGCTCGAACCACATGCCGACGTTGACGAAGATGCACAGAGCCAGCACCAGCCACACGTTCTGGCGGATCTTCTTGAACCAGAAAAACTGCGGCGTGATCACGTTGCAGGTGACCATGGTCCAGTAGGCCCAGGCGTATGGGCCCATGGCGCGGTTGCGGAAGACGAAGCTCTCAAACGCGTTGCCGGAATAGAACGCCGTGAAGAACTCCATCCCGTAGGCATAGCCGACCATGCACCCCGTCGCGAGGATCACCTTGGCCATGTTGTCGACATGCTTGATCGTTATCAGGTCCTGCAGGCCAAAGAGCTGGCGTGCGGGGATCAGGATCGTGAGCACCATGGCGAAGCCGGAGAAGATGGCGCCGGCGACGAAGTATGGCGGGAAGATAGTGGCGTGCCAGCCGGGGAGAACGGAGGTGGCGAAATCCATGCTGACCACCGAGTGAACCGAGAGCACCAGGGGTGTCGAGATGCCCGCCAGCACCAGATAGGCCATTTCGTAGTTCCGCCAGTGGCGGTTGCTGCCGCGCCAGCCCAGGGCAAACAGGCCATAGGCAAACTGCTTGAGCTTGCCGGTGGCGCGATCGCGGAGCGTGGCCAGGTCCGGGATCAGGCCGACATACCAGAACAGCACCGAAACCGTGGCATAGGTGGAAACGGCAAATACATCCCACAACAGCGGGGAATGAAAGTTTGGCCAGACGCCCCATTGGCTGGGCGCTGGGGCCAGGAACCACGCCATCCACCAGCGGCCGACGTGGATGCCGGGGAAGATGCCAGCGCACATGACGGCGAACAGGGTCATTGCCTCGGCCGAGCGATTGATGCTGGTGCGCCAGCGCTGCCGCATCAGAAAGAGGATGGCGGAGATCAGTGTGCCAGCGTGGCCGATGCCGATCCAGAAGACGAAGTTGGTGATGTCCCAGGCCCACATCACCGGGTGATTCAGGCCCCAGACGCCCACGCCGGTGGTGAACAGGTAGAAGATATTGAGGTTCAGGACGACGACCGCGCCCAATCCGGTGATGGTTGCGGCGATCTTCCACCAAAGCGGAGTTGTCTTCTTTTCAACGATGCCCGAGACGATCTCGGTCACATCGCCGATGCGCTTGTTGCCCAAGACCAGTTGGGGGCGTTGGAGGTCAGGTTGGATCGTTGCGGTTGTCATGGGTTACTGGTCAATGGTCGCCGAGCTTCGGGTTGACATTCCTCACCTTCGCCAGGTAATGCGTTCTTGGCTTCACGAACAGGTGCTCGAGCACCTCATAGGTCCGTGGGTTATTGCGGTCCCAGAACTTCGCCAGTTTGCCGTTGGGATCGTTCTTGTCGCCGAAAATGATTGCCTGCGTCGGACATACCTGAGCGCAGGCTGAGGTTACCATGCCGTCGGGCAGCTTGATCGCGGCGGCGCCATCGGCCTGGGCATTGGCGGGGCCCTGCCCGATCTGTGAGCGGAAGGCTATCTTGGCCGACTCGATTCGCTGCACACAATACGTGCACTTCTCCATCACGCCACGCATCCGGACAGTGACATTCGGGTTCTCGGCCATCTTGAGCATTTCCTGCATCGGCGGCTGCAGTACCTGCGGCCGGCTGAATCCCTTGGTCGGGTCGGGCTCAATCTGGCCATCGCGGGTCGCCTTGGACTGCTCGGCGTTCTCGCGGATGGTGCCTTTGTTCCAGTCGAAGAAGTTGAATCGGCGAACCTTATAGGGACAGTTATTCGAGCAATACCGCGTACCGATGCAGCGGTTATAGACCATCTCGTTTAACCCTTCGGGAGAATGCACTGTTGCATTCACCGGGCACACCGGCTCGCAGGGCGCGTTCTCGCAGTGCTGGCACATCATCGGCTGGGGCACCAACGTCACATCATCATCGTTCTCGCCCTGGAAATAACGGTCGATCCGCAACCAGTGCATCTCCCGGCCGCGGAGGACCTCATCCTTGCCGACGACGGGGATATTGTTCTCCGACTGGCATGCCACCACGCAGGCGTTGCAGCTTACACAGCGGTTCAGGTCTATCGCCATGCCCCACTGATTGGCGCCGGTGAGTTTCGGCTCGGTATAGATGCTCAGACGGATGGGGGCATGCTCGCCCATCTTGCGCACGATGGCCGGATCATTCTGCAGTTGCTCCGGTGTCACCTCGCGGATGATGGCGCGCTCGGCAGCCTGCTCATTGGAGATGGCGGCATATTTGACCATGTCCATCGCTGAGTGCTCTTGAGTGGTGGCGAGCTTGTATTTCCTGCCAGTGGGCGTCACCTTCGCACCTGTTGCCTGGCCGGGGCTCAGCAGCATACGGCTGGTGCGCAGGGCATAGGCATTCACGCCGGTGTCGAGGCAGATCACACCGCCCCTGGTTCGCCCATACCCCAGTGGCAGCGTGATGCTCCAATCCGCGACCCCGGGGACGATGAATGCAGCGATCTCAAGACTGCGACCGGCCAGTTCAATGCGAACCATGTCGCCGGTCTCAACACCGATGGCTTTGGCAGTTGCCTCCGACAGCAGTGCTGCATTATCCCAAGTCAGCTTGGTGACCGGATCGGGGCATTCCTGCATCCAGGCATTGTTGGCGAACCGGCCATCAAAGATCGCATTGGAGAGTGCGAAGCAGATCTCCATCCGCTTGGCCGAGATCTCCCCACGGAACGGCCCCTCGGCCATGAAGTCGTAGTCCACCGCATCAGGTAGAAGCGCCATCTTCTTGCCGGAGAGCACGCCCTCTTGAGCGAATTTCTTCCAGGCATCTTCGGAGATGCTGCCTGCAATTCTGGCAAAGCTGTCGCGGACAATCTCGTACGGATCGGTCTTTGGATAGGCAGAGATGCGGGCCAGCACCTCCAGCGGGGTGAATCCGCCGAACAGCGGCTCGATCATGGGCTGGACGATGGAAACGGTGCCATCGCCGGCAACGGCATCTCCCCAGCTCTCCAGATAATGAGCGGCCGGCGCATGCCAGGTGCACAAGGCGCTGGTTTCATCTTCGTGCGTGCCGATGCGGATGGAGAGGGGAACCTTTCCGATCACCTTCGCGAAATCCAGGTCTGCCGGTGCGTTGAAGGCTGGGTTGCCTCCAAGGAGCAGCAGCGTCTGTATTTGCCCAGCGTTGATCCGCTCGACGATCTGGTCGAGGCGCTGCAGCTCCGGGCGGCCGCGATAGCTCACGGCTTCGCTGCGAAGTTGAGCGTTGATTTGTCGGCCAAGGAGTTGCGCCGCGGGAGGCTGGCGCCGGCCGACCAGCACGGCCGAATGGACCCCTGCGGCTTTCAGATCCTCGGCAACGGCGCCGATCCACTTTGCGTACGAGCTCTGGATCTGTTTGCCTTTGAGCACGGCCAGCAGATCCTCGAGAAACGCCGCCGCATGCGCTCCGGGGAGTCGCAGGCGATGATCAGCCACAGTACCGGTGGCGGTGGGAACCGGCTCCGCCACATACAGCCGGTTCATCTTGCCGGCGCCATCCAGTTTTCGGCCGGCGATGAACGCCTGCTTGTTCAACGCTCCTTCATCATCGGTCAGGACAAAGTCGCAATCGACCGCGACGATCACTTGAGCCTTGCTCAGGTCGGCCCAGTGCGATGAAAGAATGTCGCTGCCATTGGCCGGCTCGTACTGGGCAATGGCCGTTTCGGGCATGGTCTTGCGGATATGCTCGAGGAGCATCATGACGGCCGGGGAGGCGTAATCCTCCATCACGATGGCCAGGCCGGCGCCATGGCTGGTCCGGAACTGTTTGGCAATGCTGTTGAGCTGGGCCACGAAGGCATCGCGAGCCACGACCTGGCCCTTATTGGTGATGTTGCGGGAGCGGTCGGGGTCATAGAGATCCAGCAGCGATGCCTGGGCATAGACATCGGTGCCGCCGAGGCTGTTGGGGTGGCGGGGATTGCCTTCGATCTTGGTCGGCCGGCCTTCGTGCGTTTCGGCCAGCACGCCGATGGCCCGGCCGGCCATGACGAAGGTGGTGGCGAAATACATCGCCTTGCCGATGACCACATCCACAGGCTTCTTGTTATAGGGATGGATCTTGTTTTCCGGCCGGCGGCAGCCCATGCCCAGGCCTGCCAGGGCAATCGATGCGCCCATCAATTGCAGGAAAGTCCGGCGGCTATGGCCGTCCTGCTTGTGGTTCTTGAGCTCTTGCTTGAGTTGCGGAAACTCATCGTGCGCCCATTGCAGGAACGAGGGACTCTTGATGGCATCGCCGACGGAGCGCCAGTAGCTGCGGCGAGGCTCGCTGGCGGCGGCCGCTTCAGCGGCATCAAGCTCGCGCGTCAGTGGCGCGGTCTCCAAGGCCAGCTTTCGCCTTAGCTCTCTGATCGCATCTTGTTCCGGCTTATCGGCCATCGGTTATTCCAAGTCTCAAATCATCTGTGGCACGTCGTGCAATTGGTCGGCGGGTGCAATGCGCTGACCTTGACCATCTTCCGGGCAAAAGCCTCCTGCGAATCGGTATTCTGTGTCAACGGAGAAACTTTCCAGTCCTTGGCCGAGTCCCAATCCAGCTTGGTGACCAGTTCATTGGGGCGCAGGTTCGGTTCGGGGTTGCGATGGCAATCCAGGCACCATGACATGGACAGGGGCTGCTCATGACGGACTTCCACCATCTGGTCGACCCGGCCATGGCAGGAAACGCAGCTCACACCCCGGTTCACATGGATCTGGTGGTTGAAATAGGCGAAGTCTGGGACCTTGTGGACTTTGACCCAGTCGACCGGCCGGCCGGTCTTAAAGGCATCGCGGATGGGCGCCAGCAGCGGCGAATCGCCCTTAATGTTGCCCTTGGCCGGGTCATGGCAGTTCATACAGACATTGGGCGAAGGGAGATTCGCGTGCGGCGACTCGAATACATTGGTATGACAATAGGTGCAATCCAAGCCGAGTTGACCGGCGTGGATGCGATGGGAGTAGGGAACGGGCTGGTAGGGTGTATAGCCAACGCGGGTGTACTTAGGGGTGAAGTAATAGGTGACGCCGGCCGTTATCAACCCGCCAAACAGGACCACGCCCAACCCAAGGGCGGCCGCAATCTGCCGAGAGTTCTTCGGAAATATCCTGGACACCCGTATGCCTTCCGTAACCAGCCGCCGATCATGCACTTACGCATTGCCTGGAGAGTCGCAAACGCGCACTCTTCCCGCGATGCCACTGGAGAGACTCTATTACCTGAGCCCGCCAATGGTCAATGCCAATCTGGTTATACATTCCGATATCTCCGAATGCTAGAAAGCGTTCGGGCCGGTGGGTCTCACAACATGGCCCCATGATGGTCGCAAGGCACGAGTCTGGAGCAGCGCATTGGTGACCAACTACATTCGCAGTGGTCGGTGGTTGCCTGGAGCAATTCCACCGGCAGACTCCTGACACGGGCCGTTTGGCGATTACAATGGCGCTGGGCATGGAAGAGCGCACGATCAAGTCCATCGACAGGAACGTATTGCGACGAATCGTCCGTATGGCCGGACGCTTCGCCAGGCCGGCGCGTCCACAGATGCGGTTGGAGGAATGCCATCGGGTTTTGCTGATCCGGCCAGGGGGAATTGGCGATGCTGCCTTGATGTTACCACTGCTCCGGCGCCTTCGCATCGCGGGAGCAACCGTGGATGTCTTTTGCATGGCGCGGAACCGGGGCATATTCGAGCTGTTTCGCAGTCACGGGTATGTGCAAGAGATCTACCTCATGGAGCGCCTGGCCGACGTGTTCTCCGCCAGGGCGCAGCGATACGACTGCGTTTTTGATTCCGAGCAATGGTTTTATGGGTCGGGCGTGCTGGCCAGCCTGATGCACCGAGGGGCAATCATCGGCTTTGATACGAATGAGCGACGGAATCTCTACGACTCCTTTGTCCATTACTCGCAGGAAGACTACGAAGCTCAGAGTTTCCTGAATCTTTTGGAGCCGCTGGGGGTGCGAGCGGAGTTATCCCTGGCGGATCTGCGGTTGGAGCCGACGGCGGGGCCGGCGTCGATCCCGCAAGGACGGCTGATTGCGCTCGCGCTGGGGGCCAGCGTGCCGTCAAGGCTTGTTCCGGAGGCCACGGGGCGTGATCTGGTCCGGCGCATCTCCAGCGCCTTTGACCAAGTGGTGCTCATCGGCTCGCCGGTTGACCGACAGTGGTCTGGGCATCTGAAGGATGCGGCAGCGAACGTGGTCGATGCCTGCGGGACGACAACGCTCGCCCAGACGGTTGGGCTGCTGCAGAAGTGCGATGGTTTCGCCGGCACCGATTCGGGGCCGCTGCACCTTGCGGTGCTTGCCGGAGTGCGGCACATCGTGGGCATCTTCGGGCCGGGTATCCACCAAAAATGGGGACATCCCGGGCTGATCCGCGTTGTGAGGCGCAATGATCTGCCCTGTTCGCCGTGTGCCTATGGGCGATTTTCACAGGTGCCCCCCTGCCCATACGGGTATACCTGCATCGGCGGTCTGCCAGCCGAGCGCATCGCCGCGGCTGTGCTTGGTAAGATGGGTGCGGAGGGAGTGGAGGGTAAGCGGAAGCCATGAGCAAGATCACATCGATTGTGCCTCTGATCCGACTGATGCGCCCGCACCAATATCTCAAGAATGGGCTGATCATCCTCCCCCTCTTCTTTTCCGGACGGGTGATCATCCCGGAACTGCTCTTGCGGATTGCCGTGGCGATGATCGTCTTCAGCGTCGTTGCCAGCAGCATGTATATCATGAACGACCTGCTGGATGTCCGGCACGACCGCCTTCACCCTGAAAAACGCCGGCGGCCGATCGCCGCCGGCGAGGTCAGCGTGCGAAATGCGGTAGTGCTGCTTTTGTTGTTGATGGGCGCTGGCCTGTTCGGGGCGCAGGTGCTGGGAACGGATGTCCTGGGTGTCATGCTCTTTTACGTTGGGTTGAACATTATTTATAGCCTGTGGCTGCGCCGGGTCTCGATCCTCGATGTGATGGTCGTGGCAGTCTGCTTTGTGGTACGGCTATTCGTGGGCGGCATGGCCGCAAATGTGCATCTGACCACGTGGATCGTGCTGGTCACGTTTCTGCTGGCGCTGTTCCTGGCGCTGGCAAAACGGCGCGATGATGTGGCGGTATTTGCGCGCACCGGCGCGAAGATGCGCGAGACCGTCGACGGCTATTCGCTGGCGTTTCTCGACAGTGCCATGGTTGTCATGGCGGCCGTGACGATCTTCTCATACATCATGTATACCATCAGCCCCGAGGTCGAAGCGCGAATGGGGACGCAGAAGCTGTACCTGAGCGTGGGGTTTGTCATTCTGGGAGTCTTGCGCTATCTGCAGATCGCGATGGTTGAACAGAAGAGTGGCTCACCGACAGCGGTACTGGTCAGAGATCGGATGATTCAGTTCGCCGTGCTGGGGTGGATCGCGTTTTTTGCCTATTGTTTGTACTGGCTGAGGCACTGAATCGGACCACGAACACGCACCGGCCCTACGTGGAGACATCCGCATCTGCACTGATATGGGGCTTTGAGCGGAGGTCGGAGTTCCCCAAACGGTGCCGATTCCTTGCGTCCGATATAAGCCCGGCAACAGCAACGGTTAGCGACACCAAAATACCCGTCGTTGACAGCCATACTCCCCAGGTCCACGCGGAGGGGCGATACACCATCGTGATCTCATGCGTTCCGGCCTCAAGAGGTACAGCGCGCATCAGGTAATCGGCCGGAATCACTTCATACGAACGGCCACGCCCGGATCGATCCTCAGCGATCCATCCTCTGGCGTACGCGTCGGTAATAAGCAGGATAGCCGCCTTGTCCACTTCCACATGAAGCACCAGTTCATCAGGTGAGCGTTCCTCGCAACGAACGGAGCCCGACGCACCGGCAACCGGTTCCACCGATGGCCTGGATCCGAGGATCAGGCCATCCCACGGCGAGAAGGCGCTGTCCAGTATCGCTCTGATCTGCTCGTTCTCGTTCGGCATAAATCGGTACGCTGCAAAGATCATGGCCCGGGGCATTGGGTGAGGTACAGGTATGCCTGGCCCGCTGCCGAACTGGCGCACAGAGCATCGCATCAACTGCAACAGGCCATCGGGCCAGCGCATCGGTACGCCCACACGGTCGGACAGACGATTCCAGTCGCCGTGCTCGCCCGCGGCGGCCAGGCGACCGTAGCGCAGCAACATCAATGGATCGTAGCCGTATGCATTGGGGATACCACGAACGATACCCGCATTCGTTCCATTCATGCCATACCACAGGATACGCTCCGCACCGGCGACATGTGCGATGCTCTGCTCCCAAGCATGATCGGGTTGAGGGGGATACTCCATAGATGCGCGCCCGCTCCATGCAAAGAGCATCATCTCAGCCGTGCATGCCCCAATGATCAGGCCACCCGCAGCGCTCTGGCTTGGCCGACCACAAACAAGGAGCATCAAACCAATGCTGGCCACAGCAATAGCGGCACCGACGAGAGTTGGCGTTCTGGCACCCGGATGCGCAGCCAGTGCTGCCACGCACATCGCCAGGCCCAGCAGTATCGGCCGGATGAATTGGTGTTTCGGTGAACCTGCACGAAGGCGCGTGATCCCCTGGCTGGCAAGAAGGGCCATGAGCAGTATCGCCGGAAACACAAACCTCGCCGGTGCGCGGAAGTATCCAAGCATCGGCACAGCGTCCAGTATGGAACCGTACAGTGGTATGGAGCCGCCCAGAGCAATGGTGAGGAGGACGGCCGCCAACGCCACGATAGCCCACCTGCGCCACTGCGATCCTTCAATCAGGCCGTATATGGCTCCGCAGAGCATGACAGTGCCACCGTAACACTGCTGTTCCCAAGCCGCGCCCTCACCCAGCCAACCCCAATCGTTTGGTGCAAACGGATGCTGCGATGAGGCAATACCTGCTGCCCATGGATTGAGGGCTGTAAGCAGCGAATGGGGCGAGAGGGATCCAATTGAGGCCGCCTGATGACTCAGCCCACCCGCGCGCGTCGTCTCCGACACGATCGCGAGGCCCGGCAGTAGCTGAGCCGACGCCAATAGAGAACCAAGGGCAAGTGCAGCAGCAATGGCGAAGCCGTAGCGAAACCAGCGTGGCTGACCTACAAGCTGTATCATCGACAGGGCGGCTGCGACAAGCCAGGCGAGAAACACAATCTGTGGGGAACCGGTCAGTATCTGCATGGCACTGGCGCCGGCGGCACATAAGAAGCATCTCCAGCCGGCACCGCACGCCAGTGCACCGGTACTACCCAAAACCCAGGGTGTCCACGCCATCGCGTACAGCATGCATATATGGCCGGCGTACAACCGCAGGAATACTGTTCCAGAGAACATCACCGAGATTGCCGCCACCAGAGCGCCGACCCAGTCACTTCCACGCGACCGGCACCACCACATCATCCCGCACGCCAATAACGAAAGATGGGCCACAAGGAGAATGTTCGTGGCCGGCACGAATGGCACGACCCGATACAGAAGGTGCGGCGGGTACAGCTCGGCTGACTGAAAGCCGGCAAGAAACGGGCTGCCGCAGAATATCATTGGATTCCAGAGAGCGATGTGCCCGGCCATTGATTGCGCGTTCGCCCATGTTCGCCAATATATGAAGTGCTGCCCAAGGTCGGTCGATGCACTCCCGGGCAAGCGCGAGAGACTCCCAACTACATCGACGAGGGCACAGCAAGCCAGAACGACGAAGAAGAACACGCCGCACGCCATGGGAAATCGAAGACCAGGATGCAGTCTGTTATGATCCATGCATTACTCTCCGGTGCGCTTCAAGCTTACTGCTCCCGGGATCACCGCACATCTCTACTGGTTGGGGACCACACGGCCTGTCTGCATGCACGGCACAGAAATGACCCAAAACCGTTTGAAAGAACGCTGCCCAGTAGTTGTTGTCGCGGCTTAGCAGGGCCGCCGGCAGAGCTGAAAGATGCGCCCATTTACGTGCATAGAACGTGCCGATGGTGTGGAAGCCATGGGCCTCAACGAGCCGACGCAGGGCGACCCGGCTATAAGGACGGAGGTGCGTCGGGTCATCCCAGAAGTTGAGAGTGCCGCGATCGCTCCTCAGCAGTGGTATGTGCGGCATCATCGTCATGCGAACATCAGGAGCTTCGATGTGAAGCTGTCCGCCTGCCTGGAGCACCCGCCAGCACTCTCGCATGAAGTGCTCCGGGCAGGAGATGTGTTCGATCAACTGCATGCTGTTGCCATTGATCATACGCAAACGGGCTCGGTTCACGGGCTGCATGGTTCGGAAATAGCCGTGGTAGAGTTGCATCATTGCTCACCCGTCCTGAACAGGGCTTCATCTTTGGGAAGCACGCCGATCATGTAGTCGTCTTCGGGTGCCCGTTGCATGATGGTCACCATCAGATCGGGCGGCGGTTCCGGGCGTGGAGAGAAATCGCGCAGGTAAAGCTCCGGGCGATAGCGGTCCTGCCAGAAGACGGGGAAGATGGCGGCCGGACGGTACGCGTAGCCCGACTTCAATCTGGCGGACAGTTCCTTTTTCATCATCGGCAGCGCCGGGCCAAACGCCACCAGATAGTCGGGAGCGATCCGGCCACGAATCTGGCGTGGATCGATGCCGGAAAACCGGGCGGCGGTTGCGGACTCCATCTGCCAGCCATAAATCGCTTGCGGCGCATGGTACATCAGCGGGTAGGCCGCATAGGGACCAAGCACCGCTACCAGCGAACCGGCCGGCACGTTCTGGCGGATCCATTCCGCAGGCAAGGCGTAAGGATCCTGCAACGGATGCATCAGCTCGCCCATGTACAGCGCCAGCGTGGACTGCGGTCGGCTGCCGTCATAGAGCCATCTGAGGCACAGCGTGTTGGTGAAGCTCAGCAGCAGCACCACGCTAATTGCCAGCCAGCGCTGCCGAACGATCAGGAACCGCATCCAGAGGGCAATACAGGCGATGCCACCCAGCAACACCGGCATCGCATAGCGGATGTTGGCATAATGCCAGTCACCACGCGGCGCCAGCAGCCCCAGCAGTACCAGGAATCCCGCGCTGGCCAGCGGAATCCGCAGATACCAGTTGCAGCGATGCCAGAGATACAGCAGCGGCATCAGGACCATGGCAATGCCCGGTATCAGCTCCGTGACGCTTGCATCGCGCAGGAACAGCCAGCAGTGCCTCAGCACCTTGAGGGGGCCGACCGGCTCATGGCTGACATCCATGGCATGTTTTCCCAACGGGCACCAGACCAGGAACGCCGGGATGCCAACCAGCATGATGGGTACAGCAAGCCTGATGAGATCCTTCCATGTTGGCATTGCCCGGCGGCGGACAAACAGCAGCCAGTCAAGGCCCAACACCAGAGCAAATGCCACTACAGTGAGGGGGTTCGCCAGGAACGCGCCCAGGAAGCTCAGGCCCAGCAGCAGGTATCGCCTCTGCCCCCGCAAGATCTGCCAGTACGCCCAGCAGCACAGCAAGACAAACAGCAGCTCGGGGGCGTAGTAGCGCGACTGCCGGCAGTACAGAAATAGTGACACATTGCCAAGCGTCGCGAGCACCACCGCCACATATTCGCTCAGCGAGGCACTCTTGCGCGCCCAGGCGAGAATGCCGCACACGGCCGCCATACCGATCAATGCAAAGGGCAGCCGCGCCGCAAACGATGTTGGTCCAAGCAAACCGATGGATGGTGCGGCGATGAAGAACATCAGTGGCGGCTGCGAGCGCTCCTTGGTGCCGACCAGGCTGAAAGCGTTGGCTGGGGCGACCAGATTTTGCCCGATTTGCGCTTCGGTATCACCGGTCGTCCAGACACCCTGAGCCACCAAAGCCGTGTACGCTTCATCATCCCAGAGGCTGTACGCGCCAAGGTTCTGAAACAGAAACACTGTAGCGATGCACAAGGCCACCAGGAAGATTGCGCTGCGCAGTCTACTTTCCAGATGTGGGTCCACGTGCCTCCTATACCCGCGCGCTGTACCTATGGCAATCGCACCTCAGACACCACGGGAAATAGCAGGTGCGCATTCACTCCGAGAGCCAGCGCCAGCCACGACCGCACCGGCACAGGTGAGGATATCGCGCCGATATTCGCCCAGCGGTTGTCGCATCATAGCTCGGTTGTCCATTCTAACCTTCGCCGGTGTGCCACACACCTTCTTGCGGAGCGCCAGGCAACAGCCGGTCCAGGGCCGGCGCCCGCTTGAAGATCAGGATCTGGAACTGCGGCGGATACGGAGGAGGCTTGCCGAACCGGCGCATATAGATCTCAGGACGATACTCCTCAATCGAATAGCGGTCGATAGCGGCCACCGGCGTGTATGCCAGCCCGGGTATCAGCCGCCGGTTCATCTCCGCCTTCAGGATCGCGAACCCTGGCCCGAAACACACCATATAGTCCGGCGCCACACTGCCCCGGATCTGCCGCGGATCCACGCCAGCGAAACGTTTCTCTGCCGTTTCCGGGCTTAGTTGCCAGCCATACACTGCTTGGGGCGCATGATACATCAGCGGATACCGCGCATAGGTGGGGCCGACCACCACAAGCGCTCCTGGCGCCACGTTCTCGCGAACCCACTGGGCCACCGGGGTATATGGCTCCTCCTGCGGTTGCAGCAGTTCGCCGATGAACAGTGCCGGCATCAGCTTCGGCACCGGCCCGATCAGCCAGCCACCTACCCAGTCGAGGTAAAGCACATTGGTCAGTGATGCCAGCAGCAGCACGGCCACCCCGGCCGCGTGGCTGCGCGCGTATACGGCGCCACTGACCAGCACGGTCAGAGCCAAGCCACCCAGCACCACCGGCATGGCGTAGCGGATGGCGGCAAAATCCCAGCCGCCCTGCGGCGCCAGCAGAGCATTTGCCAGAAGATAGACTCCGATCGCGCAGGGGATGCGCAGATGCCAGGTGTTGCGCTGCAGTTTGAAGAGGCAGGGACAAGCCACCAGCAGCACGCCAGCGACAAGCTGCGAGACACTGGCATCGCGGAAGAACCACCAGCAGTACCTGGCCTTTCGCAACCATGCCCCCTGCTCAGACGGATCCAGGGCATCACTCGCATACCGCCCGAGCGGGTACCAGATCCAAAGCACGGGAAGACCGACGATCAGCAGCGGCAAGGCGATGGCAGCCAGGCCGCGGAGGCTCAGCCGTTTGCGCGTTCTTCCCCACAGCATGTAATCGGCGAACAACGACAGCATCAGCGCTGCGCAGCATAGATAGTTGGAAATGAGCACGCCCGCGAGCATCAGGCCCAAGATCAACTCGCGCCTGCGCCCGCGCCCTCGCAGCAGTGACCAGTACGCCCAGCAGGCGCCCAGCGTAAACGCCAAGGCAGGTGCATAGTAGCGCGCTTGCCGGCAGTAGAGAAAGAAGGACACCGACCCCAGTAGCGCTACGCACCAGGCGGCATACTCAAAAGAGCTGGCCGCCTTGCGCGCCCAGAGCAACAGTGCGATCACCGTGCCCAGGCCGATCAAAGCAAAGGGCAGGCGAGCCGCCAGCGCCGTTGGTCCCAGCAGACCCACGAATGGTGCGCAGAGGTAGAACTGCAGCGGCGGTTGCGATCGCTCGTACCGGCCGGTCAGATTCAGCCCGTCACCCCAGGCCGAGAGGTTGTCGCCGACCTGCGCCAGGGTGTCGCCCGTCGCCCACACCCCTTGCGCGACAATGCCGGTGTTGGCCTCATCATCCCAGAGCGCATAGGTGCCCAGGTTGTGGAAGAGGAAGAACGCGGCGATCAGGGCGACCAAGACCAAGGCTGCGTCGCGCGCCTTTCGGCCAGGTCCGATGTTGGATGCGCCCGGCGACATAGAAGAGGTTAGTGTAGAGCGGAGGGAGAGGAGGGCAAATCCTTGGAATGAGCAATGACCAAAACCCAATGTCCAATGAATGAAAAAGATCCCAATGACCAGGCGCTCGGCAAAGCCGCGAGTCACGAAGGTGGCGTATGGGCAAAGTCCCATGCGTTGGCGCGTAGGCGCAGGTGCGCAGGTTCTCGTGGGAGTACCCCTATGGTGGTAACCGCTCTTTGGACATGCAGTTATGGCGGAATCGGGGCGCAGGTGCGCAGGTTAGGCGGCATAGTCCCGATGTAAGGGGGATTGATCATTCGGTAACCGGGCAAGAGGGACGGCCGAAGGTGCGCAGGTTAGCGCGCGCAGTCCAGTGATGAGTGTGATTTGCATTACTGATGGTACGAAGGTGCTCAGGTTCGGCGCGCATATCTTTGGACGCTGTGTGAGGTCAATTGCATTGGGGGCCGGTGGCGCACAGCATGTTGCGCCAGGTGCTGCGCGGGGAAAGAGGGGTTTGGAGCGGCAGCCACTGGGCTGGGACGTGAAAGCGCGCAACATTGGGCGCACGTGAAGTGCTGCGCGCGCTGCTGCGCTGGCCGGGGTGGTTGGATGCGGTATTCGGTTGTCAAATAGCGTGGCCGGGGCAAAGGCCAGGAGGGGGCGAAAAAGCATGCCCTCCTACTATATGGGGTTCTGCGGCGGGGTTTTGTTCGGAATTGGCTGAAAACGCGGGGATGAGGAAAATGTGCAGAATTTTTGGCGGCAGGACTGGGCAAGCGGCGGATGGCAACAGCGGCTTGGGGTGATAAAGCTTGTGACTGCTAGTATGAGTTGTTAAGGTTTGTTGTTGCCGTGCGGCGGGACTCATCGTGGGTCAGTGTCTTTTGTTTCGGGAAAGAGGTCGGGTATGGCGAGGCGGCATTGGGTGGCGGCAATGGTTGGGTGTGGGCATCGCGGTAGCAGAAAGGGCCGCATAGGCGGGGCGGTGAGCGAGGCGCTGGAGTCGCGGCAGTTACTTACGGCCGAACTTGGTAACGGCCGACTGCATCTTGCTGATGCGGTCGAGCAGATGCAGCCGGTTGGGGATGGGTCGAACGATCTCTTTATCGTCTCAACCACCGGCGGCTATTCCCGGTGGTCCGACTCAACTACCCCTATCAGGTACCATCTATCTCGTATTCACGCCCGTGGTCAGGTTGTCTGGACGAGGTCATTCAGTGATTGGGTGGGACGGATTGTCCCTGATGTTTCCGGCGGAGTCTGGACCTGGAGCTCTGAATCCAGTTCCACTCACATGATGTATTTCGATGCGCGCGGTCGAACGACCGTTGACCAACCCTACGAGGAACCCTATGCAGACAGGCCCGAGGAGCAGTGGGACTTCTACCACCGCGATGTCGTGAATCATCAGAATCAGCTTCTGGAAGTCACTGGAAACTGGGTTTCTGACGACCATCACGAGTTGCTGCGGATCTTTGACAGCGGTGGAAACCTGACCGCCTCGCGCAGTCTCGACTCACTTGGCCTGAAGTGCATCAGCTCTATCGCTGTTGCCTCGGATGACAGTGTCTATCTGGGCGGCACGCCAGCGGAGATGGGCGGGCCGTGCATCGTTCGTATGACGGGTGCCGATACGCTGAGCTACATTCCTGCTCCTGACCAAGCTGACGGCGCCGTCGGCCTCGGCGTGGATGGTGCCAACAATCTTTATGTGGCCTACTCGACGGCAACTGGAGCCGAGCCGGGCTTTCCTGGTGGCCCTCTGTACACTCCCTCCGAATACTCCACTTTGGTCGTGAGCTATGATGCCAGCAATGCATGGCGTTGGCAGAACGATCTCTCGGTTTTCAATCCAGGCGCGCCCCTGGAGCTGCATGTGAATGCCGTGGGTGATGTTGCGGTGAGTTACCGCAATGGCATGACTGCTAACTCTCCTGGCGGCGGAACTCCCGATGGCATGGCCAAGCTCAGCTCCAATGGTCAGCCCTTCTGGATCGCCCGTGACCGCGAGATCTCAGCCATCAGCCTGACCGACGACGGACTATTCTTTGCATGTGTCGGGAATTACAGCAATATTCCGCCCATGCCGTGGGAACCGCAGCTTTTCCGCTATGCCGGTTTACCTGACGATGTCTGGCTGAACCTTGCGCCCGTGTTTCCTCATGAGTTCAACAAACTCGTTGGAGATCCCGACAGCGTGATCACTGGAACGATTGCCGCAACAGATCCTGATGGCGGCCCGGAACCGTTGCGGTATTGGCTTGAGGGCGATGTGCCTGAGGGCGCGAGCATTGGCGCCGAGACAGGCACTTTCACATGGACGCCACACACCCCGGGGCGGTACACGTTCAGTGTCGCAGCGAGTGATGGTCTTGATATCAGTACGACTGAGTTGTCGGTATCTGTCCCTGTGGCCAGGCCCTGGGTGATCAGAGGCACTGGTCGTGCAGATACCATTGAAGTAACGACTGAGAACGGCGACGTGATTGCCCGGGTCAATGGGAGAGAGATGCGCCGAAGCCTGGCATCGATCACTCAGATCACGATCCTTGCCAGGGGCGGCGATGACACCATTTCGATAGGCTCTGACGTCAGCGGCGTGAGGATATTTGGTGGTTCTGGCGATGACTCCATTAGCGGCGGTGGTGGTGCAGATCTGATCTATGGCGGGAATGGCAAGGATAGCCTCAATGGCGGTGATGGAAATGACCGCCTCTATGGTGGCCGGGGCAATGACATCATCACGGGCGGGGATGGCGGAGATGACCAGCTCTGGGGCAACCAGGGGCGCGATACTCTGCGTGGGAACTCGATTGGCGACACTCTGTGCGGTGGCATGGGCGTGGATCGGATCGAGTGGGACGGGGCTGTGGGATTGATATTGGGTCGCCAGGATCACGATGAGGAAGTGGTGAGTCCAGGTTCGGCCCCGGTGATCGGGTAGGTTCCGTGCTGGTTCGTGGCGGTTCGGTCAGCAAACGTCATAGGTTGACCGTGCTTCTCGCGTACTCCAGCCCAGCACCCGAAGACGGGTGCGGGCACCGCAGCGGAGACCGCTGCGCCACGTTTGGGGCCGTCGCATATTTGCTCGGCGTAATCACCGGCCAGATCACTTCGATTTCGATGGCTGACTGGCTGACCCGTTTGTTCTTCCTAAGCCAGCGGATTTCGCCACTTCAGACCGCGGAAGCGGGAGAAGTCGGCGTCGGTTGAGTCGAGCTCGCAGCCGTGGTCGATGGCCATTGCGGCGATGTGGGCATCGCTGACCAGATTGCCGTAGGCTTGGCCTTGAATCAGCAGCTTATGGAGAGTCTGCCAGTGCTGGGATGTCGGCTGGATGATGCGGACGTTGGGGCGCTGGAGCCAACTGCTGACTCGGTCGGAGGCCTGCTCGATCGTCAATGGCCGGGTGAAGACCCGTGGATTGGTCGAGATGCGGATGAATGCTGAGATGACCGGCCAGCAGAGACAGACCTCGAGACTATCTGAGAGTTGGCGGTCCCACCACTGGCGGGCAGGGTCGTGTTTGACGGACTGTTCATCCTCGGCGTAGAGAAGGATATTCGCGTCAACCAGGATCACCTCGCATCCTCCCCTTCAATGCGGGAGAGGACCTCCTGGATGTTGTCCAGCGGCATGAGGGGCGGCCCCATCCTGTGCGGCTTGGTGCGGTACGGCGGCAGTCGTGTGGGTTGCTTCATGTCCGGCAGACCGCGGCGAAGCGCATCGTTGATGATCTCCTTGAATGCCCGTCCCGTCTTTTCTGCAATGGCACGGGCTAAGTCTGCAACATCGTTGTCCAGTGTAAGCGTCGTCCGCATATAAACATCATAGCATCAATTTCTGAGACATCAACACATCATCTGGAGCTAAATGCTTTTCGGCGCAACGCTTAAATCAGGCGCGCATCTCGCAACACTTCTCGCAGCGCGTTCTTGGAGCGGTTCTGCTCGAGCAGTTGGCTGAGCTTTGAGGCGAAACCGGCGGAAGCGCCGACCATGGCCGCGGCGTCGCGCAGGTCGGCCAGAAGTTTGGCGGCCTGCTTATAACTTTCCCGGTTCGTCTCTTTGATGAACGCCCGCGCTTGCTCCCAGATTGGCTCGGGGTTGACCGCGATGCGCTGCAGATGCTCCTTGCGCACTGCTTCCTTGCGCTGGCGCTGTTCTTCGGCGCGCTTGGCAGCGGCGGCTTTGCGGTCTTTACGGTGTGCTCGCGCCGCCTCTAATAGTTCACTTACTGTACGCCTGGACGCTTGAGTTTCGGCCGGTGTGTGCGTTCGGATAAACCGCGCCCGTAGTTCTGCTCCCAGGCCCGGCCGCTCGCCCCTGGCCAGGTCCAGCAGCATCTGATCCTTCTCACCGGCCGGTAGCTGCGCGATCCATTGCTGCAGACCCCGCTCATCGACGGGCTTCATCGGCGCGCTCGCCTGGGCAGCGGCAGCGAGCAGATCGACATCCACGTGGAACACGTCACAATACTCTTTCAGTGCTGGTGTGAGCTCCTGCAAGCCTGGCGGTACTGGCGGCTCCTGTTCATCCACATCGTCATCTTCTTCTGCTTCATCCCAGAGAATAACATTCGCCAACCAACCAAGATAAAGCACGCGCAGATCGCCCGCGATCAGGTCGGTCCGCAACTGCATGACCGATGACATGAAATCGATGGATTCGTCAATATAGTCGTCCGGCTCGTCGCTCGATAGCGTGCTTAGTTCCAGCAGCACATGCTGTCCGGATGCAGTGAGATTCAGCGTTTCATCAGTTACATACGCTTCCCAGATCTTCATGTCAGCGACGGCCTGGGGAACGCGGATCATCCAGTTCACCGTGCCCCAGTTCGCGTAGTAGACGTGGAGGTCGTAGTAGCGCTGCATCATCTTCCGCGGGTCGCCACGAAAATCGCCCCAGTGGTACTCATTCGTGAATGAGATGGGTGTGATCTCGGCGCGCGTGGAGAGGGCGCGCACTTCCTTCAATTCCTTCTCAGTCAATGGCCGGTCGATCGCCCGGAACTCGTAGTATTGGTACTCGCTCATGTCTAACCTGGTGTCACGATTGGGAAGAGATCTCCTGCGATCACGGCGCCCTTGGGATAGATGGGTGCGCCGGGCATGGGCGGCTTCTGGTCATCGTTTGAGCGCGTGTCCGCTTTCATGAAATTCAGTACCACTCCTCGCCGCGGATGGTCGGACGTGTTTGCGTATGAGCCATGCAGCAGCAGCGGATGATGGAAGGAGCATTGGCCGGCCTTGAGCGATATTGGCGTCGGCTTGAACTGCGCGAGTTGCTCGGGACTGAGCACCTGCTTGATCGCGTCCATGTCCGCTGCGGTGCCGGTCAACGGCACGGTTGGCAGCAGCGCCCAGCGGTGGGAACCAGGGATCACGTGCAGGCAGCCGTTTTCCAGCGTGGTGTCATCCAATGCGACAAAACAGGTGATGTGGCCGATCGGCTCGGTGCGTGTCCAATACGAATAGTCCTGATGCCAGGCGACCACTCCGCCGTGACGTGCGGGTTTGTAGAAGATCTGATCATGCCAGAAACGGACCTGCGGCGTGCCCAGAAGCTGCCTGAGCGGGCGAGTGAGTTTGGGGAAAAAGAGAATGTCATGAAACGCTTCCTCTGCCAGCCAGGCGCCCTGAAAGTAGATCATCGGAGTGGGTTGGCCGGGCTTGAGCTTCGGCCGCGATAGGATCTCGTGCGCCCGTGGATGATCCGGCTGATGGACCATCCGCTCCAGGGCTTCGCGCATCTCGGTGAGTTGCCGATCATCCAGCAGAGGCAGGGGCGAGTAATACCCGTTTTCGCTGTAGAACTGTAGTTGCTCCCCGGTCAGCGCGAGCTCCTCTGTCCCAAATAGATGGCCGACGGGGCGAGGATGCTTTCGAAAGTCAACGCTTGGGTTTGCCGCGGTTGTCATCGTCTGACAATAGGCGCTGTCACAGGGGAAACGCGAGCTCCTGCGAACTACTTCTCTCCGGTGCGCCACACACCTGGTGGCCGCGGAGTTCCAGGGGGCGCATCCAGTTCCGGGGCCCGGCGGAGAATGCGGATCTGGTATTGCGACGCGTACGGCGGACCCTTGCCAAAACGGTGCATGTAGATCTCCGGGCGGTACTCCTCTATGGCGTAACGGTCGATCACGGTTGCCATCGTGTATGCCAGGCCGGGCGGGAGATGCTGACTTAAGTCGGTAGTGAGCAGCGCGGATCCCGTGCCGAAGCAAACCAGGTAGTCGGGCACTGATGCGCCGCGAACCTGTCGCGGATCAACACCGGGAAATCTTTGCTCTGCCGTGTCCGGGCGCAGTTGCCAACCATACACCGCGCCCGGTGCGTGGAACATCAGAGGGTAGCGGGCGGAGTTGGGAGAGACGGCCACCAGTGAGCCGGGAGGGACGTTCTTCAGGATCCATTCGGCAGTCGGCGTATAGGGTTCTTCCTGCGGGTGCAGCAGTTCGCGGATAAATAGTGCCGGCATCGGCTTGGGAATGGGCCCGATGGGCCAGCCGGTGGCCCAATCCAAGCAAAACAGGTTGGAGACCGACGCCAGGAGCAGCACTACCACGCCGGCGATACGGTTGCGGGTATAGACCGCCTGACTGACCAGGACGATCAGCGCCAGGCCGCCCAGCAAGACCGGCATGGCATAGCGGATGGCGGCGAAATCCCAGTTGCCTTGAGGCGCGAATAGCCCATTGGCCAAGAGGTAGATCGCAATCGCGCAGGGGATGCGCAGATACCAGGTGCTACGCTGGAGTTTGTACAGCCACGGACAGGTCAGCAGCAGGACTCCGGAGACCAGTTGTGATGCGCTGGCATCGCGGAAGAACCACCAGCAGTATTTGAGCTTTCGCAGCCATGCGCCCTGCTGCGATCGGCCTAATGCATCGCTGGCGTAGCGCCCCAGCGGATACCAGATATAGAGCACCGGGATGCCGATGATCATAAGGGGCAAGGCAATGCCCAGGAGTTCGCGAATGCTCAGGCGCTTCTGCTTCCTGCCCCACAGGAGATAGTCGCCGCCCAGCGATGCCAGGATCGCAGCGCCGGACAAGTAGTTACAGACCAACGCCCCCGCGAGCATGAACCCAAGGATCCATTCGCGCCCGCGCCCACCCCCGCGCCCCTGCAGCAGCGACCAGTACGCCCAGCACGCGCCAAGCGTGAACGCCAATGCCGGCGCGTAATAGCGCGCTTGGCGGCAGTAGAGGAAGAATGCGACCGACCCCAGCAGCGCCATGCACCACGCGGCATACTCGAAGGAACTGGCCGCCTTGCGCGCCCACAGCAGCAGTGCGATGACCGTGGCCAGGCCAAGCAGGGCAAAGGGCAGACGGGCGGCCAGAGCTGTCGGGCCCAGCAGACCCACTGACGGCGCACAGATATAGAACTGCAGTGGCGGCTGTGATCGGTCATAGGTTCCCGTGAGGTTCAGGGCATCGCCCCAGGCAACGAGGTTCTCGCCGACCTGTGCCAGGGTGTCTCCGCTGGCCCATACCCCTTGGCCGATCAGCCCTGTGTTCGCCTCATCATCCCACAGTGCATAGACATCGAGGTTGTAGAACAGGAACAGGGCGGCGATGACGGCGACCACGAGCAATGCGACCTCTCGTGTCTTGTCGCTGCGCTGGCTGCTCGCTGGATTGTCCGTACCCATGCTCCTTTGCCTCTGGTCACTGTGCCGGCGAAGATCGGCACGCACAGAATACACTGTAACAGTCTTCCTGTATCCCTTACTCTATCTGCCACAAGGACGAGTCCCTATGCACAGTGCATCCACATCACCGGAGTTGATTCATCATGACGATCAGACGGCCGCACTGCGCGCGGTGTCGCTGGATGGAGCGTGGACGCTGCGATACGGACCGCAGACGAACGACGCCCCTGCCGATCCGGCGGGTCTTGCCTCTTCCACGTTCCAGACTGTCCCGGCCACGGTTCCCGGCAATGTCGAACTTGACCTGATCGCTGCCGGGCGGCTGCCGGAGTTGCACATCGGCAACAACATTGAGCTGGCCCGAGAGTTCGAGACGTATCGCTGGTTCTATCAGCGCTCGTTCATCACACCTGAGCACACAGCGGCCGATCGCGTTGAACTGGTCTTTGGCGGTATCGATTGCATCGCCACGGTCTTCGTCAATGGTCAGCGGGCCGGCGCAGCGCAGAATATGCTCATCCCGCATCGGTTCGACGTCACAGCGCTGCTGCGGCCGGCGGGGCAAGAGAACGAGCTGGTCGTTCGCATTGACTCGGCGGTGCTCGAAGGCCGCACGTATCACCCCACCCCTCTTGAAGCTTCGCTCGCTGCCAACTGGGAATCGCTCCATATCCGCAAGGCCGCGCACATGTACGGCTGGGACATCATGCCGCGACTGGTGTCGGCCGGCCTTTGGCGCAGCGTCCGCCTTGAGGTCGTCCCTCCTACCCGCATCGTTGATGTCTTCTTCGATACGGAGCGACTGGATGCCGCAAGCAAGTCGGCGAATCTGCTGGTCGTCTGGGACTTCGCCACCGACCGGCTCAGGATCGACGATCTCACGGTCCGCATCAGCCTGCTCGACGCATCGGACAAGAGCTGTGTCACGCTGAATCGGCCGGTCTTTTCCACACACGGCGATGTCCATTTCCGCCTCGACGATGCTCAGCTCTGGTGGCCGCGCGGCTATGGCGAACAGCCGCTGTACACGCTGCGCGTCGAGCTGATCGATCCGGCCAGCGGTATGGTCGACCGCTGCGAAAAGCGCATCGGGATCCGCACCATACATCTTCGCCGCACTGACTTGACCACGGTGGAGAAGCCGGGTGAATTCACGTTTGTCGTCAACGGCAAGGCGATCTATGCACAGGGCACCAACTGGGTGCCGCTCGATGCGCTGCACAGCCGCGACCCGCAGCACCTTGCCGGCACGATGGAGATGGTGCTCGATCTGCACTGCAACATGATCCGCTGCTGGGGCGGCAATGTGTACGAGGATCACGCGTTCTTCGACCTCTGCGATCAGCACGGCATCCTTGTCTGGCAGGACTTCGCCCTGGCCTGTGCGATCTACCCGCAGGATGATGAGCTGGCCGAGCAGATGCGCGTGGAGGGACGTTCGATCATCCGGCGGCTGCGGCATCATCCGTCGATTGCGCTCTGGGCCGGCAACAACGAAAACGATGAGTCCTGTCTGTGGCATCGCCCCTCGCTTGATCCCAACTTCGATCGCCTCAGCCGGCAGGTACTGGCGGCCGCGGTGCAGAGCCTCGATCCACTGCGGCCATACCTGCCCAGCTCACCCTACCACAGCCCGGCGTTTGTGGCGGCCGGCCGAGATCACCGGCAGAAGCCCGAGGATCATCTCTGGGGTCCGCGCGATGACTACAAGCAGCCCTACTACAGCCAGGCGAGATGCCACTTCGTTTCCGAGATCGGCTATCACGGCTGCCCGCACAAGAGCAGCCTGGCGAAGATGATGGATGCGGATCATCTCTGGCCGTGGCAGGACAACGACCAGTGGCTCACGCACGCCGTCCGGCCGATGCCGCGCTGCGAGGATTACAACTATCGCATCCCGCTGATGGCGAAGCAGATCGCGCTGATCTTCGGCGAGGTGCCCGAGCAGATCGACGACTATGTGCTGGCCTCGCAGGTGAGCCAGGCCGAGGCGCTGAAGTTCTTCATCGAACTCTGGCGAACAAGTCAGCCGCGCACGGGCGGCATGCTGTGGTGGAACATCCGCGACGGCTGGCCGATCATTTCCGATGCCGTGGTGGATTATTTTGGCGCCAGGAAGCTGGCGTATAACTGCATCAAGCGTTCGCAGGCGGATCTGTGCATTACGCTGGGCGAGCCGGTGAAGGGCATGCACGCGATCTGGATGCTGAGTCACCGGCCGGTCGAGCAGCGTCTTGCGATCACGATCCGCGACATCGACGGCGGCATGCTGCACCGCTGCGAGGTGCCCGCGGTTGCGGGAGAGAACCGCACGCTCGGCAAGATCCCGGCCGCGACGAAGGCGGCGATGTGGAAGCTGGAGTGGTCACTGAACGGGCAACCGGCCGGGGTGAACCACTACCTGGCCGGGCCGAGGCCGTTCCCGTTTGGGCGGTTCCGCGAGTGGCTGAAGGAACTGGAATTACCTACGTAGTCCACGCGTCCCGCGTGGATGCTAGACCCGCTAACCGCGCAACTATCGGCCCATGCAAGGCGGTATTACTTGCGCAAGTGGCGATGTGAAGCTCCGGCCGGGACGGCCGGGCTACGAGGCGCTGAACACGACTATGCATGGGAAGTGAGCGCGAAGGAGCATGCGGTCGCGATCGATATCCTCGCGCTTACGGCCGTTCGCAAAACGCAGCGCATCCTCTGCGGCGTCAAACATGGATTCTCATACGGCTGTTGTCGGCAGGGGCAGTTGGCTGGCCAGGTACAGTGGACAGTGCTGGATGCCGTGTTTGGTGTCAAGCTGCAGATTGTCACCACTGAGAATGACGCTGAGGCGCGGTTGATACTTGGCTCGGAAGACGGAGAGGCTGCGGGAACGCCGCCCCGCGCCAGCTTTCACCTCGACGGGGACAATCGCGCTGTCGCTGACAAGCAGGAACTCAAGTTCCGACTCATTCTCCTTCCATGCAAACAATGGCGAGCGCCCCCCTGCCACCAATTCCTGGGCAATGAAGTTCTCCGCAACGAATCCCTTGTAGCTGCCATAGTCGTAGTCGAGGATCGCCTTGGGAGGCAGATCGGCAATGGCGCCGAGGATGCCGATATCGAACAGGTACAACTTGAAGGTGTTGTCCTTCGACCACGCGGAAAAGGGGAGAATGCCCCGCTGGGTGATCGGAACGCGGATCAGCAATCCGGTCGCCTGAAGCCAGTCAATCGCGCCAGCGAGCCGATCGTATCCCTTAATGCCCGGCACCACACCTTTGAACCCATACTTGGTGGTGTTGCCATCTTGTGCCCGCGCCAGTTGCTCGGGAACGTTGCTCCAGATGCGCTCCAGGTGCATGGCATTCTGCTTGCCGCAGTGCTTGGCCATATCGGCCAGATATGCAGTCACCAGTCCGCGCTGTCTGCGCCGGACCTCCTGGAATGCCTCCAGAGATGACCCGCGCAGACGGACATACGTCATCACCACTTCCGGCAGGCCGCCGGTAACCATATACCGTTTGAGCTGGTCCCAGAGATGGGCATGGACGATCTCGGGGATTGTTCCTATCCGTGAAACCGCCTGAAGCTGCTCAACACTCTTTTGATCGTCCATTGCCATCAGGAACTCGGCAAATGAGAGCGGATGAAGATCAAGAAACTCTACTTTACCCACCGGAAACGCCTGCGAGCCCAGCGTTAACCCCAGGAGCGAGCCGGCCGCACAAATTGCCAGAGCAGCCTTTTCCTCGGCGAAGTATTTCAGGCTGGTCAGCGCGGAAGGACACTGCTGGATTTCGTCGAGAATCAAGAGGTCGCTCGCGACGTCAATCTTCTGTCCGAGGTGAAATGCCAGCTCATCAAGAATTCGGTTCGGGTTGTAGTCTTGCTCGAAGATGCGATGGACCACCGGTTCGCGTTCGAAGTTGAGGTAATGGCAGCGAGGAAAGCACTCCTGCCCAAACTGCTTCAGCGCATAGGTTTTGCCTACTTGCCTGGCGCCCCGCAGCACCAGCGGTTTGCGCCCAGGCCGGTTCATCCATAGACGGAGTTGGTCCACCACCGGCCGCCTCATACCCGCATTGTATCATTAAGTGCCAAGAAATCACTAATACGTGATAATAAGGGCCTTATATTTCCTAGATCGTAGAATAGCATGCTTGCATGACCTTTGGTCGTCTTTGGCTAACTAACGGCAAACGCTGGTCTTACCGATGCAATGGCGGGAAAAGACTCCCGACCCCTTTTTAGGTCGGCGGGCGTCGCCCTTCCTTTACCTGCTGCTCGATCTGGGCTTTGCGGCGGAGGATGTGGTGATAGTGCTGAGCGAAGCGGTGGGCTTCATCGCGGATGTATTGCAGCAGGCGCAGGCCGGCGTGGTTGCGCGAGAGGTGCAGGGGCGCGGATCGCGCCTGGACGTAGATTAGCTCTTCTTTCTTCGCCAGGGCAACCACCATCGGCGGTTTTACGTCCATCTGGCCGAAGGCTTCAAGCGCGGCGTGGAGTTGGCCGAGACCGCCGTCGATAAGGATGATATCGGGGTATAGCTCATGGGCAGCGCCGGCTTCACGATAGCGGCGGGTGACGACCTCCTGCAGGGATAGGTAATCGTTGTTGCCCTGACCGTGTTTGATCTTGTAGCGCCGGTATTGGTCCTTGAACGGGGCGCCGTCGATGAAGCAGACCTTGGAGCCGACCATCTCGCCGCCCTGCAGGTGGGCGATATCAAATCCCTCGATCACCCGCGGCGGGTTGGGCATCTGCAGCACATCCTGCAACTTCTCCAGGCCCTCCTTGGGGTTGGTGACAAACGCCTCGGGCTGCCAAAAGGCTTCTGACCCCTTTTCGGCGCGGGCGCCCAGGGCGGTGAGCATCTTGATCTCATCGCGGAGGCGGGCGGCTTTTTCAAAGTGCAGGTCCTTGGCCGCCTCGATCATCTGCTTTTCCATCTGTCCGAGCAGGCGCTTCTTGCCACCTTCGAGGAATTCGATGAAGCGGTAGATGTCCTCGCGATAGGCTTCCTTGCTGATGCGGGCGCCGCAGGGCGCGGTGCACTGCTTGATGGGGTGGAGCAGGCAGGGACGAAAGAAGCGGCGGCGATCATCACCTTCGGTGATGTCCAGGTTGCAGGTGCGGAAGCGGAAGACCTTCTGCAGCATCACCAGGGCATCCTTGAGCCCCCCTACCGAGGTGAACGGCCCGTAGAGCTTCACCCCGTGCGTGCGCGGCTCGCGGGTCACGTAGACGCCGGGGAAGTCCTCATCCATCGTGATCATCAGGTAGGGGAAAGTTTTATCATCGAGCAGGCGGGCGTTGAACTTGGGCTGGATGTCCTTGATGAGGCGGTTCTCGGCCAATAGCGCCTCGACTTCGGTATCGGTCTGCAGAACCTCGAAGTCGACGACCTCATCGAGCATGCCCACCTTCTTGTGCTCCAGGCGGGTCGAAGGCTGGAAATAGCTGCCGACGCGATCGCGCAGGAAGGCGGACTTGCCCACATAGATGACGCGGCCCTTGTCATCCTTCATCAGGTAGACACCGGGAGCGCGGGGCAAGCCTTTGGCTTTCTCGGCGAGTTTCTCCAATCGATCGTCCATGCGGCAGCTATATCATACGTTATTGTTCGGAGTACTGGTGCGGAGTACAGGCTTTGGCCTGCCCAGGACAAGACAGGCTAAAGCCTGTACTCCGAACTTGAACAAGATACTTGGTGATCCCTGTCTCCTTGCGATACACTTGACGGGCGATGGCTCGCAACTTCCTGGGATATGTGAAGGCTGCGTTCTCGGCGCGCCCGTTGGGCATGCCGATCCCGCCCAATTGGGTTATGGTGGCGGCCATTGCCATCGCCGGGCTGCTTAACGCCGGGTTGTGGCTGATTGGCGCCGGTGTAGAGCTGGGCTATCTCATGATGATCGGCTCCAACCGCCGATTTCAGCGTGTTGTCGATGCCCTGGACGCCACGCCGCGCGAGCAAGGGGATGCCCAACGGCTGGAGATGCTGTTGCGTTCGCTGCCGCCGACGGAGCTGAGCCGCTACCAGGCCCTGCGGACGCGCTGCCAGGAGATTCTCCAGCAGCAGCAATCGCATGGCGCTGATCTGTCAGCACAGTCGGACGCCCTGTCGCGGCTGCTGCTGCTCTATCTGCAACTGCTGGTCACCAAGCAGAACTTGCTGCGAGTAGTTCAAGATGCCCGTGATGCCCGCGATCTGCCGCAGCGGATGGCCGGGTTGCAGAAGCAGCTTGCCGAGAGCTCTATTTCGCCGGAGCTGCGCACCAGCCTGGAGAGCCAGCTTGAGATCCTTAAGCACCGTCTGGAGGGACAACAGGAGGCGGCGGAGAAGTCGCAGTTTGTCGATGCGGAGCTGGTTCGCATCCAGGAGCAGGTGGAGTTGGTTCGTGAGCAATCGGCGCTGAGCAGCGACCCGACCGCCATGGCCGAGCGCATCGACGCGATCTCGGGTTCGCTCACGCAGACCGGGCAATGGATCCGCCAGCAGCAGGCGATCCTGGGACGGATGGAAGATGCAACGGCGCAGCCGCCACCGCTGCTGGAGCAGGCGCAGTAGAAGTCGCCGCTTGCCGGTTCGGTGGCCCCGGATAGAGTATGGCACGCCTGCAAGACTCATGAATGACACAAAGCGGCCAGTTTCGCCTTTCGTCGCGATGATCGCTTCGATCCTTGTCCCAGGACTGGGGTACTGGCTCATCGGCGAGCGCAAGCGCGCTTTTACCGCCGGCGGCGGGATCATCCTGCTGTTTGTGATGGGCATCCTGATCGCCGGAATCCGCGTCATCAGCCTCCCCGGGTATGAGGATGGCTATAGGAAGTATGTCGAGGGGCACGTCGACATCAACCGTCGGATCGTGACGGTCGCAACGACGCAGCCGGCGGTTGCAGTCATGAAGACGGGCAAAACAAATGGATCCGGCTGGCCGATCTTCGCGGTGCAGCGGCTGGGCGCAAATGGCGAGCCGTATAGCATCGAGACGGACCAGCCGCCGATCGGCCCCAGCGAATGGGTCATGCTGCAGTCGCCCATGGCGCAACTGGGAGACAACATTTCGTTTCTTGGACAGATATTCAACGGTCCTTTGTGCGCGGTCGCGGGGTATCTCTCCAACGCCGCAGCGCGTGCCGACGTGCCGAAGGGTTACTCGCGGCTGGCGGATATCGGGGCGTTGTATACGGCGATCTCCGGGATGCTGAACCTGATGCTGATCGTCGATGCGGCAAGCCGGGCCGGGCATGCTGCTGGCGCCCCTGGGGCGGGAGGGTCGGCATGATCGCCTTTGTTCCCTTTGTCGATCCCTTGTATGGCGGCTGGGACTGGTGGTATCTGATGCTGGTGCCGCTGACGCTGCTGATCGCGCTGGTCTATAAGGCAATGCGTTGCGAAGACCTCACAGAGGTGCCGCGGCAGACATTGGTCGCATCGGGCAAGCTGCTGGGGGCATTCCTGGGCTGTGCGGCGGTGCTTTGGATTCTGCTCGTTATTCTTGAGCGCCGCTGGTAGGTGACACGTCTGCAGAGATGGTTTGACACGCTGGCGCCAATCGCAGCCGCTCTGTCTGGTTCCGTTACCGTGCTCACCAAACATCGCACCTTTTTGTCTGATTCCTCTGCAATCGCCGATCCTAACAGGCTGATTTCCGTATCGATGTTGTCCGCGACGCTGATGCCGTCAGAATAGTGACGAGATCGGAGAGTTGTGGAATCGAACAGACACCAAGGGCTTGGTTGCTGTTCGCGGCCGCGGGCTAATGAACGCCTGGGAAAACGTGCGGAAATCGAGAATTGTGGGAATCGGCACTGACCGACCGTTGGTGCCGATTCCTTCACGTCTTTTTGGTTCACCTCTGGCCGCATTGTTCGGCGGCAAACGTAAGCAACATAACCCTCACCTATCCGGTAGTAGGCTCTATCGGAGATCCCTTCATGCCACGCAGCATTCTTGTCCTGGCGTTTCTGCTCTGCACTGCCGCCTGCTTTGGCCAGGCGCTCCCGGCCACCGGCGATTGGGCATTCTGGGCCCGTGATCCGCAGCAGGCGAAGCGCACCAATGAGCTGGCGCCGATCGCCGGCCGGGCAAGTGTCGTCAGCATCGACCATAAAGCACCCCGCGACTGGTCCCTGCAGCCGGATCTGCTGCTGCAGGTAAAGACGGGCGATATCCTTGAGTTGTCGGCTGAGCTTCGCGTCACCGGGGCCGGTGATGCCGGGCCATCATTCGTGCTGCGTGATGTCAAAGGACAGGTTCTCCAGTGGGTGGCCGGGTTTAAGCCGGTGAGCAACTCCTCCGACTGGAAGACCGTCCGGGCCCGGATCGTGGTCCCGGCCGATGTGACGCAGGTGCAGCCGCGCATCGTCGGCAATGGCGCCGCAGCCATACAGGTCGGCAAGGTGGAACTCACGCGCAAGAGAAACCTCATGGCCAACGCGGCAAACGTGCCTGTGGAGCTGAAGTGCCAGAACGAATCGATGGCGATCTCGTTCGATACCAAAGCGCAAACCTTCGCCTTGCTGGACCGCCGGACGGGGCGCACCTGGCGGTCACGTCCGCCACAGACGACGCTGTTCGTGACCGCCGGCACGGCCGCAGCGGATCGCATCGAGGCGACGCTGCTTGATGGAGAGAACGACCGGTCCGTCACCATGTCGGTGGGACTCGATGGCGACAAGGCCGAAGCGCTGTTGCGGCTTGGTTCTTCGGGTGAGATGAACGACGCTCTGCGTTTTCCGGGGGCAATCCAGTCGCAGGCGGGCGATCATCTCATTCTGCCGATGAACGAAGGGATCTCCTACCCGGCAGAGGACCCGGCCATTCTCCCCTGGAATCTCATCACCTACGGTGGCCATGGTCTGTGCATGGCATTCGCCGGAGTCACCGATGGTAAGTCATCATGCATGATGCTGATTCCCACGGCGGATGATGCCGCCGTGCAGTTGGGGCGCTCGGATAACCTGAACTGGATGGCGCCGGTGTGGGAGAGCCAGAGGGGGCAGTTCGGCTACGAACGGCAGATGCGCGTCATCCTGCTCGATTCCGGCGGCCATGTTGCCATGGCGAAGCGCTATCGCCAGTACGCCCGAGAGACCGGCCTGCTCAAGACCTTCACCGAAAAACGCAAGGACCGCCCGGGCATCGACCTGTTGATCGGCGCTGCCAATATCTGGTGCTGGGACCAGAATGCCGCCCCGATCGCCAGGGAGATGCAGGAGGCGGGCATGGACCGCATTCTCTGGAGCAACCAAGTGAAGCCGGACATGATCCGCCAGCTTAATGCGCTGCCGAATGTACTGACCAGCCGCTACGACATCTACCAGGACCTGATGGACCCAGCGCAGTTCCCGAACATTCGATACACGCATCCCGACTGGACGACCGAAGGGTTCCCCAAGGACATCATCCTGAACCGCTCTGGCAAACCGATCACCGGCTGGGAGATTGAGAGGAAGGATGGCAAAGGCATGATCCCCTGTGCTGTGCTGTGCGATCTGCGGGCGCCGGAGTATGCCATCACACGCATCGGCATCGACCTGAAGGACCACGCCTACGGCAGTCGCTTCATCGACACTACAACCGCCTCGCCCTGGCGTGAGTGCTATAGCCCGGATCATCCCATGACGCGCACGCAGAGCAGGATCGCCAAGATGGAACTGCTTGGCGTGGTCAGCGGGAAGTACAAGCTCGTCTGCGGCTCGGAGACCGGGCACGATGCGGCGGTGCCATACTGCGACTACTTTGAGGGGATGCTCTCGCTGGGGCCGTATCGCGTCCCCGATGCCGGCCGGGCGATGCAGAAGATCATCGACACGGTTCCGCCCGACCTGGCGAAGTTCCAGGTCGGCGAGAGGTATCGTCTGCCGCTGTGGGAACTGGTCTACCATGACTGCTGCGTGGCGCAGTGGTACTGGGGTGACTACAACAACAAGCTGCCCGCGATCTGGCGGAAGCGCGACCTGTTCAACGCCCTGTACGGCACGCCGCCGATGTACATGTTCAACGCTCAGATGTGGGGCAAACAGAAGCAGCAGTTCGCCGCCAGCTACAAGATCGCGCAGCCAGTGGCGCGAGCGACGGGGTACAGCGAGATGACCGATCATCGCTACCTTACGCCCGATCGCAGCGTGCAGCAGACGATCTTCGCCAACGGTGTGACTGTGACCGTGAACTTCGGCGAAGCACCCTGGACGGCGCCCGATGGGAAGACGATTCCGGCGATGGATCTGCGTGTAACGGGCCTGTAGGACAATTCCGCCGGCGGGTCGGATACGTCGTGCGGGCAAGATGTGTCCGGATTGCGTGATACTCTGAGTGGAAGGAGCGGGCCACGGTTGCCTGCCCTGCGCATCCGTCTCCCCTGGCACTATACAACCGTGTGAGCCTGGTCGGTGTCGACATCATCTTTCCGCGACGCCGCCAGGATCCGATCGGTATGTTCGGGAAAGAGTGAGAGCATGTTCTCCCGATCGGCCGGCGTCAGTCCGGCCTGCCCGCCTGGCGATAGGTTCTGCGCGGCCAAGGCGGACTTTCCGTGCGCTGGGGTGGCCGGCTCGCAGTTTGGCTGCTGGGCCTTTGTCACATCACCGTGGGTAATGCAGTCCATTTCCATGCTCCTGGCTAGATTCAGGTAATCTGCCGGCGCGCCATGCGCAGCGCCTAGTCTTCTACCCGCTCAAAGCGATAGAGGGCCTTATATAACCCGGTAACTTTTTCTGGCGCCAGCGTCTGCGGGCGGTAGCGCTCATTGCGGGGCTGCAGCCGCAGGACCGATTTACCGCGTTCGTCGGCTTCGAAGAACACGCGCTTGAACGTCGTCTGCCCATCCTCAAAGCGGATAAAGCAGTCATCGCCGCTGCGCGGCACGAGCCCGGGCGAGAACACCACCACATCGCCCTCGCGGTATTTGGGCATCATGGAATCGCCGCAAACCCGGGCGGCAAAGGCGTCACTGTCGGAAAGCTCCGGGCAGGTCACATAGTCGTCGGCAACGCCGCGCGGATAGTCCAGGTCGGTGAAATCCTTGGGATAGCCGGCCGACACCTTATTGATGATCGGAATCCTGTTGGCTTGGACCGGCTCCACATTCTCCGCCTGCTGCTCGACGATCTCCTGCAGCACACCGTTGAAGTACGCGATATCCAGATTCACCGGCGTCTCGTCGGGCCCGGCCGGTCCACCGGTTTCGGCAGTCCTGTGCTGCAGCAGCAGCCGCTGCAATACCGTGCGCACATCCGGCGGCGTGCGCTGCAGATGCGCCTGTGCCACCAATTGGCCGGCGGGAAACCCCAGCGCCTGCTCCAGGCGCTGCAGTTTCTCATCGCTGGGCGGATTGGGAACCCGGCCGGTCTCGATCAGGGACAGGTACGGTTTGGAAATGGTGCTGCGCACGGCCAGCTCATCCAAGGTGAGCCCGAGCCGTCGCCTTTGTCTGCGGAGTTTTTCGCCGAGTGGTTCCATGACTCTAAGTCCACCTGATCATGCGGGTATTTAACGCACAGAATACTCTGCTGCATCCACTTGTCAATGGAAATTCAAACACTGCCATTTTTTCCCAAGTGCCTGTCATTTCACCGCTTACCTGAGCACCGACACGGCTACAATAAAAACACGAACTCAGCGCTTGACATGTACCTAACCGTTGCTAAACTGCGGAGACTGTTTGGCGGCCTACAAACTACTGGCTGCCAGGGGTGATTTGTGGGTGAATTCTCAACTGCGTGCGCTACCGCTGCGCCTTTACAGGTTGCCCGGTTGCGCTGGTGTAATGATGCGAAACTCCGCCGGATTGCCGACCTGCTCCCGCCCGAGCAGCAGCAGTTGCTCACACTCTGGAGCAGCGGCACGGTCTCAACCCGCGCGATCGCCGGGGTGCTCGGATGCAATCACGGCACTCTCGTCCGACGGGTGCATGCGATGTATCGCCGGCTCAACCAGCCGATTGCTCTGCACCTCGCGCAACTGGGGCACGAGCTTGCCCCCACCTACCGTCAGGTCGCTCTCCGCATGTTCCTCTGGGGACAGCCACAGCGCCGGATTGCACGGGACCTGGGCCTGACCCAGCATGAGGTGCGCCGTCTGGCGGCCGAGGTCCGCGGCTGGTCGCTTACCCGAATAGACGATAACCCTTGATAGAGGAGGTAGTTATGCATGTCAGATCATTTCCCTTGCTTGACCGTGGACCATCCATCGCACGCCGGTTTGGCATTGCCGCCATTCCCGAGAATCCAGCGCTGCGGATTCTTCCGACACTTGCGGCAAAGGTCCTGGAGCACCTTCAGCCCGGCCGGATCGTGCTGATCACCGGTGCCAGTGGCTCGGGCAAATCGTCGCTGCTGGCGCAACTTGAGCGGCAGCTCGATGGCCGAGCCATCCCTGTACACGCCCTGACCATGCCCGATGCGATCGCCGTCGACTGCTTCCCGCAGATCGAGACTGAGGCAGCGCTGCAACTGCTTGGGCGTATGGGCCTGGGAGAGGTGTACACGTACCTCTCACCGGCGCGTAAACTGAGTACCGGC
>Ga0209083_1000613_pt1 | contig 50033 bp, 47 predicted proteins | sample AM7aDNAmetaG_FD_184132 | JGI IMG/M metagenome (GOLD analysis project Ga0209083, IMG submission 184132) | Freshwater microbial communities from Finland to study Microbial Dark Matter (Phase II) - AM7a DNA metaG (SPAdes) (version 3) | ecosystem: Environmental > Aquatic > Freshwater > Lake ...
CACCTCCAGTATAACCACCAAAACTTAATGTACTAGAAGTTGTACCACACCCAGCTAAACCGTACCTAGCTTTATTTAAATTACTTGTAGTAGCCCAGGTAGTTCCATTCCAAATTTCAGTAGTAGTAATATTAGCTGTATTTTGAGAAGTTCCTCCACCAAAACTTAAAGCAGCAGAAACAGTACCACAACCGGCACCATAAGCTCTAGGTATATTTAATGAACTTGCAGTAGCCCAGGCATAACCAGCTACACCAGAATTATACTCTGTACTAGAACAATTAAATCTTAATTTTAATTGATATATACCATTAGAGAGATTAGTTCCAACAAAGTTACTAATTACACCTTGAGAATTTCCAGTACACCAGGTACTTCCATTATCTAATGATACATCAACTGTAGACCTATTATTAACTACTGATTCAGAGATAAAATCATATACTTCTACAGTGTTAATAGGTGTAGTTGAGTTGTATAACAACTGGGTTTGAATATATCCTTGTGTATACTTATTTCCAATATAGTTAGAAGTTGTATTTGTTGTATCAATTAATCCCAAAGTACCACTAGCTGTACTTCCAACAGTTTCACAAACAATATTAGGTGAATAAATACCAGCTGTAGTAGGAAGAAGATAAGGTGTAGTATTTTGAGTTTGTAAAACTGTAATCTGATCTAAAATTGTTGCCATTATATTTCTCCTTTGAGAAGAATTTTAACTCTATCAGAAACCATAGAATTGAACAATGCCAAATGATGAATAACTTGCACCATTATTATTATTAATTAAAATTCTCCAATACTGTACTTTACCTACTGGCTGACAAACATTAAAAGTTTGTAGCGAACTATTAACAACTGGGTTTAACGTAACAGCATTATAGTAGGTGGAACCATTAGTAGAATACTGAACAGTACAGTTAGTAACTGTATCTGCACCACCATTGTATGATTGAAGAGATACCTGGTAACACCAGACAGGTGAAGTAAACTGATATTGAATCCAATCACCTGTTATATTTTTAGAAAACCAGGAAGTTGGATTAGTTGAAACATTTCCAAATACTTCTGTACTTCCTAAGTAAGTAGAAGAAGCAGTTGAACCACCAATACATAAAGAAGTATTAGTAGTACCTGTACCAGTTTGTTCCATTCTAGCAGTATTTAATGAACTAATAGTTCCCCAAGTAGAACCATTCCAATACTCATTAGTAGAAATACCAGCAGTAGCATTTGATGTACCACCATAGGCAATAGCACTTGTAGTAGTACCACTTCCAGATAGCCAGTACTTTGCAACACTAATTGTACCTGTAGTAGCCCAAGTACTCCCATTATAAATCTGGGTAGTAGTTAAAAGTGTGCCACTACTATTTCCACCCACACATAATGCACTTATTGAAGTACCAACACCAGCAGAACCAAAACTTATTGTATTAAGAGCAGTAGTTGTAGCCCATGATGTACCATTCCATATATTAGATATACCTAATGAAGTTGCAGCAGCAGTTCTACCTCCAAAAGCTAAAGCAGCAGTGGTAGTACCACATGCTGCAATACTATCACTAGCATATGTTAAAGCACCAGTTGTTGACCATGCAGTACCTGACCATTTATTAGTGTTAGTCGACCCAGTAACTCCAGAAGTAGAACCACCAATACTTAAAGCACTTGCAGTTGTACCGCACCCAGCTAAGAATTCTGTTGTTGCAGTGATACCAGAACTTGTTGTAGCCCATGTAGTACCTGCCCACACTTCAGTTGAAAGAATATTAGCACCAGAGTAACCACCCCAGCACAAGGCATTAGATATAGTACCACAACTACCACTTGCCATTCTTGCAGTGTTAAGTGAACTACTTGTGGCCCATATCTGACAGGGACCAGTTACAGAACCATCAAATGCCAAATAAGCATTCTGACCATAGCTAGAAGCAGATACAACACCATTAGGAAGTAAATTAGTAGTCATTGTAGGTACTGTAATTGGGGAACTACTATTAAGAACAGATATAGCATTACTTGATCCATATATAGCAGTACATACAAATGGGTTACTTGAAATGTATGATATTGCAATAGCATTTCCAGCCATAGCTGACATTGCAGTGGAACTAGATACCATAGAAGCAATAAAAGTACTAGAAGTAAGTACCATACTTACTGCAATAGCATTACCAGCCAGTATAGTCATTGCTACTGAATTACTTGTTAAAGCAGCAATAGCAGTAGGACTATTCAACATAGCAGTTATTAAAACAGAAGATGGAATAATACTAGTCATTGAACTATTATTAGCACATACTAATGGTATAGTATTAATAGCTGCTAATGTACTATTTCCTAAACTTCCATAAGTATTAATACCAGTTCCCACATTATAAGAACTAGCGAAGAATGTATCAACATTGCTACTGTTCATAATAGCATTCATAGCTGCAAGACTATTTGTTACCAATGCCATATTTGTGCTACTAGCACATAATGCTGTCATAGCAACAGAACTATTAGCTATTAAAGACATAGCAGCAGAATTTCCTGAAATAACTGTCATTACAGAACTATTAGCTAGAACATTAGCAAATGTAGCTAGCCCTGTAAGTGTACTATTTCCTAAGTTAGCATAAGTGTTAATACCATTCCCAACACTATATGAACTATTAAAAAAAGTATTAATATTACCAGAATTATATAAAGTAGTCATATCAGTGTAAGATGAAGTTAATAATGCCATAGCAGCACTATTAGCAACAATAAGACTTAAATCAGTACTTGAAATTAAGCTAGAAAGAGCTGTAGAAGTAGTATTTGTAGTTGAAAATACAGGGCTAGAAAATAAAGCAGATGTTGCAGTAGTACTACTAAGAAACATTGATAATGCAGAAGAATTTCCCAATATAGCAGTCATAACTATTGGGTTAGATGTTATCTGAGATAAGGTATTAAGACCCTGTAATGTGGAATTGTTTAAACCACTATATATATTAATTCCATAACCAACACCATAAATAGACCCAAAGAATATATTTACATTATTACTATTTACAATAGCAGTTAAAAGTGTGATACTAGAAGATACTACAACCATAGCATTTTGATTTGTGGAAAGTGCTGTTAATGCCACACTTGACCCAGCTATATCACTTACACCATTTAGTGAAGCTATAGTAGAGTTATTTAGATTAAAAGCACTGTTTAATGAAGCTCCCAATAAATTATTTGAGGAAGCTTTCCTAACTGCCCAGTCTATAGAACTAGCACTTATAGCAAGTTGGAATGTTTCTTCTATCACAGGCTGTAAATCACTACCAGATGAGGAAGAACTTGAAGAACTTGGTACATTAATCATAGGAGCTCCTATTATGAGTAACTTATACTAAGTTACTATTTAAAAATATAAAGACCAATAAAATTTAAAAGATACACTATCAGTTAGTGTCATAACTGGAAATTGTTCAACTGCATATACATATTGTGTTTTTTTTTGTGAAGGGTCAGTGCCAGTGCCCATTAGTGCAGCTAATGAATAAAATTTTGGAGTATTACTATTAATAGAATTTGTAGGTATTTGAATAGTTAAATTCAAAACAGTACCTGACCCTGATGTTAAAGAAGTCATACTCATTACTTTCTCATCTGAAGAAAAAATTGTAGAAGAAGAAGTTTCTGTAACATCTATTTCACTTAATATAGAACCATTGGTTTTAAGACATGGAAAATTATTTGTATTTATATCTGAGTAGTAAGTTGGGTTAAAGGTATCATAACAATTAAATATTCCATTTAACATTTGATTGTTACAATTACCAGAAGCCTTAGTATTACTTATATTATTAATCTCGAATAATGAAAATTGAGTTATCCCAAAATAAGAATAAACTGTTGCTGTGTTACCAGCAGGAGATATAATAAAATTTTTAGCATATGAACTTAAAAGTTGAGCTACTAATAGACTAGCACCTGATGCTATCTTATTAGGTATAGGCCCAAACTTTGAAATAACTTTATCATCTTCTATTATCTCATAAGAAAATAAGCCTTTAAAATTCATAGAAGTTTCAACCTTTTTTACCATACCACTATCCATAGAATTCTGAAGATTTAATTCTGGTGAAAACATTTTTCCTCTATCATTAAACCCCATTTAACTATCCTCCTGTGGTGATATAGGTACTACAAGTGTATCGGTAGCTTCTATATTTAAAGGCTGTAAGCCAGCAAGAAGTGTAACAAGTTCATAAACTTCTGCATAAGGTTTCCTTACTAAATATTGAAGAATTTTTTGGGCATCTTCTTTAGGGATAGAATACACAATTTTAGTATCCATAATGTTTAACCTCATTAATTAATTGGTAATGTATTAGAAAGAATAGCTGTTTCTCTTTCACTTGTTATAAGTGTTTTTGAAACTAAGTAGTCTAAACCTGCTTTAACTGTTGGGTCTGCTAAGTCAATCCAACTAGCTGCTTGAGTATTTTTATCTAATACTCTAAGAATAGCATCCGTTTCGGAAGCAGTCTCAATAGCAATTAATTCAGGAAGTGTAAACAAATTTCTGAACTCAAGTTTTGTAATCTGAGTACTAGGAGGATTAATATTAGATTTCCAAATAGGTACTTCTTCTGAAGTAATTTCAGTAACTTTACCTGTATTATCTGTTGGCCAACTTCCTAATTCACCAACACACTCCATTAAATTAGTAAATTTACCTTGATAAATACCACTAGCAAGAATGGTATAGAAACAATTATCTGGCATATTTGTAGTACAGTCCCCAGCCATTGCACTAGAACCAGCTGCTTGAAAAATAAAATACCTCATTTGTTAATCTCCTTTTAAGATATAGTGGTAACTCGTGTATTACCTGATAAATGAAATGTTACAGTATTTGCAACAGAAGAAGAAATATAAATCATATCCCCTGGCCCACAATGAACTGAAAATTCATTGGTTACACTGCTAGGTGAAATAGTTATATTATATGCTAAATAATAGGCTTGACCTACGCTTTGGCCTGTAGGTACATGGGAAATAGTATATGTTGCTTGTAAAATACCAGTATTTGCTATTCTTAAAACACCATCAATTTCTGTATTAGCTGGTGCAGTATACAAAAGTGTACTTGTTGTAACGGCTGGGCATTGAGAAGCAATCCAACCTCGTTCTGAAGTCTTTGTAATCATTATTTAACTCCTGTGATTAGAAACAGAAAAACATAAATGAATCCGCATCAGATTCTTCCAATGAATTATTACGGCTTGTATTTATTAAACCATCATTACTTGTTATATTAAAAACATTACTTGTTATATTAGAAACATCACTTGTGATGTTAGAAACATTACTTGTGATGTTAGAAACATTACTATTGAGTGTATTAATACTTGATGATATAGTATTACTTATATTATTTACAACCGTAGTATCATTAGCTACAGTGGTAGCTAAATTGTTTAAAATAATACCAAAAGCATTTAATTCATCATTCATTTGCGATATATTAGTAGAAGTTGCCATGTTACTAATATTTGCAGTAAGTGTACTGATATTAAGGGTATTATCTCCAACTTGATTTTGTAAAACAGATAATTCATTTAAATTTATATCTGTTTGTACCTGAAGTAGTAGTATATCATTTGAATTAGAATTAATATTATTTACAATATTGACAATAGTATTGTTAGATAATAGATTATTAATCTTTTCAGTTAGATCATAAATATTTTCAGTTAGAGTATTTATAATATTGTCAATATTATTATTAGGTAATAGAGTATTAATCTTTTCGGTTAGAGTATTAATATTGATAGAGTTATTATGTATATTTACCTGTAGTAATGTTATATCATCTGTATTAATCTGAATTTGTGATAGTGCTATAGCAATGTTATTAGTATTAGTATGTACTTGTGAACTTAAATCAAGAAAATTACCAGTAAGTATGTTATTATTCTCAATAATGGTTTGATTGATACTAGTAATTTCAGAATTAATGATATTTATATTTTCAGTATTGAAAAATATATTTTGGGTATTAATATTAACTTTTGATTGTAATATTGATATATCATCACTGTGTACTGATATGGAAAGTGTATTATTTGCTATATTTTCACTGTTAATCTGTATATTATAATCAGCTATAGTAAGTATAGAAGTTAAAGTAAAATCTAAGGTATTTCTTAAATTATCTTGCTCTTCTGTGATTTTAACATACATATCATTAAATTTAACTGGAAGGTTTAAATCTAAAATATCATCAAGTATTTCTTCCCTTAAATTATATACAGCATTATTCAACTCAGCACAAATATTATGAACTTCTAAAGTTAAAGAGCTTATTAATGAAGAATTAGTAGTTGTGGTATCATATATGGATAGAACATCATCAGCTAGTTCACCTGTATCATAATATAAAGAACCACCTATGCTTTCTCTTGTTCTAAGTGCAAGATTTAGCTTAGATTCTTCAATATTAGCATTGCTTTGAACATTAGCATCTGTAATTCCTAATGTAGGTGTTAAACTTGGAAGTATTAATGATATATCAAAACCACTATCAGTTGAAAAAAGATTTAATCTATTTATTAGATAAAAATCATTCTGAAGTAGCTGAACTGGCATTCTATTTCCACTACCTGAATTATTTCCCCTTATTCCACCACTTACTGGTTCCCCATTTTGAAGCCATGATAAAGTAGGATTTGGTAACTTATTTGCCATGATTTCTCCTAGTTACAAATGGCTTTTAGTAGAATCATGATATTGGTCTAGTAATTCCACTAAAATGAAGATTGTATGCAAGGTTAGGTGTATTGGGTAATGATGCCCATATTGTTTCACCAGCATTAGCATTTATTTTAACATTATAACAGGAACCAGCTATGATCGAAGCATTAGATGCTATAATGTTTCTTTCAGGTGGTGTACTTCCTGCCACTATAGTATTGTCACAATGGTATACTGTCATAGGAATATTAATAGCGTCAGAACTAGAAGTAGAATTAAGTGTGATAATTCTTAATATTCCTGTTGAACATTTCCCATCAGGTACTACATATAATAAATCTGGGGAAGGTGTAGCAGGTTGAACAGTTAATGTTCCATCAGTATTATATGTTGAAGGTGTGGAAGCTGTTAGTGAAGCATTTACTGTTGCTAATGTTGGAATATCATTTGTATTAACTACGCAAGAAGAAAATAGAACACCATACTTAATATTAGCTATAACTGGCCTATTTGTACCAGTTAAAATAAACGATACATCAGAAGCATTATTTAATACAATTCCTATTTTTTCACTATCTCCCATAAGAACTGGTATTGATAGAGAAGAATTAGGTATAACTAAATAGTTTGAGTATATCCAATGATAACTACAACCTATGCTTAGTTGTGGTACAGTATTAGTAAAATGAGCAATACTTATATTTGCTGTTATTAAGCTGTTATTATTTATTTGTAATGAACCTATGGTATAAGTTCCAGGTTTAACCATATAAAACCAGTTAGAATTATTAGCAGTTGCAACAGTACCATCGGAATTATAGCTAACTGGGTGGTAATCATTATTAACCCCCAATGTGCAACTAGCTAGTAAACCATTTAAGATAGCCATTTATACTCCTTTAAGATATTGGTCTATTGATTCCACTAAAATGGAAACAGGCTGCTGAATTTTTATCAGCAATAGATGGATTAACTGCCATTCTAATAGTTTCACCAGCAAAAGCAGTTACATTAACTGTGTATGCTTCATCACTTAAAAATAAATTAGTACTGGGCATTATTATTGATCGTTCTAAAGGTGCTAAGGTAGTATTCATACTTGAATCACACTGATAAATAGTAACTGGTGCAGAAGTCGGTACATTGGTCATATCTGTATATGATATTGGAATAGTATACATAACCCTAAGAATACCTGTTACCATAGTACCTGCAGGTACAGTATAAATAATAGCAGGACTAGGAAGAATAGGTAAAGTTACATCTATACCAGCTACACCATTAGGTGTAATACCCCCTGAAACAATACCACTTGCTAATATTCCATAATTATTAGAAGGATTATTTTCTTTATTTGATCCAATTAGCTGAACAGATACATCAGTTGTTGTATTACCTGGTATTACATAGAATTGATCTTGACTTCCTGCTATAATAGGAATACTATATACTGAACCCTGACTTTGAACTTGTAAAGGAAAAGAAGGAAGTATTTCATACATTAAAGAAGCATGACCATTTCCGTAGCCACCATTAATACAATGAAAAATACTAAGTGCTGGTACTCCTGAACCATTATTAATACAATTAAGAGAAGCAATAGTGTATGTTCCAAGTGGTACTTGATAAAAATAAGCATTGTTGTTTAAAATCATACTACCATTAGAATCAGAACATACTATACCTGTTGTAGCATTTATACCAAAAGTTTCACTAGCTAATACACCTGTGATGGTTGTCATATATTACCCCTAAGAAATTAATCTATTTGTACCTGTTAAGTGAAAAGTCAGACAACCATTTAAAGAATTAAGACTGACCCTTATAGATTCACCAGCATTTGCTTTTATATTCATTGTGTAAACACTATTCCATTGTAATATAGTATTAGGAATAATGGTACATTGTTCTGGTTCAAGATTATTTCCTTCTAGACTCGCAGTAGCCTGATAAACAGTAAATGAAACAGGAAGTCCTGTTTGAAGAAAATTAATACACCTTAATGTACCTATAGTATAGGTTCCCAATGGTACTGTATATATTGTTGCTGGGGAAGCATATAACCCTGAAATTCCAGAATTAATATATGTGCCTACACCTACAACACAATTAGCTAATATACCAAATGTATTCATATGATACTCCTTTTAATTTAGTCTATTAGTACCTGTAAGTATAAAAGAAATATCATCTGCAGTAGCAGAACCCACACTTACCCGTATTGACTCACCTGCTATTTCACTAGAAGAAGCTATTATGTTTACTATATAAATAGTATCTGGTAATATAGTAACATATGGAACTATTATTGTACTTAAAGGTGATGTTTCCCCTGCACTAATATCTAATGGGCAATGGCATACTTGAACCATAGAACTTACTGTACCATTATTAATACATTTTAAAGTACCTATAGTATGAGTTCCTAATGGAACTGTATATAATGTGGCTTCAATTACGCCGGTATTCTTTCCTAGAATACATGAAGCCAATATTCCATTCTTAGTTGACATATTAAATTCCTTTAAAATGCTATTGAAAAAAAGAAAGAATCATCCTCTACCATATAAGCTACTTCTTGTGCAGTATTTAGTGTAATACCACTGTTGTTCTTGAGAGTAGCAACATCACTTTGCAATGTAGTAACATTACTTTGTACTGTAGTAACACTACTTTGTACTGTAGTAACACTACTTTGTACTGTAGTAACATTACTTTGCAAGGTAGTAACATCACTTTGCAATGTAGTAACATTACTTTGCAATGTAGTAATATTTGTAAGCATGGAAGTAAGTTCAGGATTAGATGACCCAGTTAATAGTGAAATAGCAGCATTAATACTATTAATTTCCTGATTAAGAACAGTAATACTAGCCTGCAAGGAACTTAACTCTGTAGAACTACTACTAGATAACCCATTTAATAGTGAAATAGCAGTATTAATACTATTAATTTCCTGATTAAGAACAGTAATACTAGCCTGTAAGGAGCTTAACTCTACAGAACTACTAGATGCACCATTATTTATAGAAAGGGTATTATTAATGATATTAATTTCATCTTGTAAAACTGCTATATTATCTAATATAGTTGGTAACCCTGGGATAGATATTACACCTGGCCCTGTATCATCACTTAAATCTATAGGTTGAGAAAACCAAGTTAATATTCCATTAATAGCATGAATTTCTCTTTGTATAACTAAAACTTCTGTTTGTATAGAAAATAAGTTAGTTATTGTTTCAGAAAACAGTGCATTATTTATTATATCTACAGATTGTTTTAAAAAATTAACATCACTGTTAATTATAGATATATCATCTTTAATATTCTCAACGGTAAATACCAATCCTTGAGTTAAACGTATCTCAACTGAATTTATTTGATTATTTAAATTTATTACATTGCTATTTAAAAAATCTAATGCACTATTTATGGTATCTACATCAGTACATAAACTTTTAATATCTTCTGTTATATCAAGAGTTGTCTTATATATTCCACCACTGACCCTATCATTCCCCACAAAAGATAATGCAAGTTTAGACTCTACTATGGCAGCATTTACTTGAACATTAGCATTTACTATTCCTAAATTTTCTGTCAAACTTGCTAGTATAGATTGTGCTATAATATTATCATTATTATCGACAATTTTTGAAAGTTGCGATTCTAAAAATATATCATTAGCCAGCAAGTCAACAGCAAGCCTATTTAGTAAACCACTACTGCTACCAGTATTATCTCCATCTATGGTTTCTCCATTTTGAACCCATCTAAGTTGCGTGTTTATGGCCATAATACTCCTCTTAGGAAAGTGCAAAAGTCCATTCAAAACTTAGCACGCTGCTGTCAAACTTCATCAGTGCAGGAAATGTCTTCCTAGAAATCATTTTCATTGTTGTCCCCAATTTAATAAATATACCTGCTTCAGTAAAGAATTGAAGATGGGTTAATCCTTCTTCTGTTTTTACTACATTAGAATCAGTAAATGATACAGCTACTGGTGGAAATGATTCTGTAATTCCATTGGATTTAAGTATGGAAATTGTATCTGTAAATGTTGATTGTTCTGGTATATTTCCAGTGTTGATATCTAACGATATATATAGTGTTATTGTTTGTATAGAATACTGATTATATTGTGTACTATAATTAGTTATTGTGGTTGAATAAACACTATTATATAAATCAGTATCAGAAGATATAGGAGGTACTGGTAGGAGTACATTGCCTATTTCATTGCCACCATTTCCTAATTTAAATACTATACTAGGTTTACCAGAATTATCAACTACACTAGAAGAAGGTATAGCAATATAGTTAGAATCATCAAATGTATTAATAATCTCTGAAAAAATTGGTGAAACATACTGTTTAAAATCACCATAAATTATACCATTGTATATTGGTGGGTCACCTACTTTTAAAGTATAAAAATCTCTAACTTTTCTACCTTCACCTACAGTAATTGAAGCATAGTCTGAATATATAGGTAATCTAATTGCCCCATCTTCATATTCTAATAGTATTCTATTATAATTCCCTACTACTATATATGGATCTTGAACATAAACATCTAAAAGATTAGAAGGTTTATAACATATACTATCTGGGCAGTTTGGGTCTGGTGGACATTGTGTTCCAAATAAACCAGAATAATCAGGTGGTTGAGAAGGTAAACATTTTAATTTACCAGTAAAGTAACCCATATGAGGTGATTTATAAATAGAATACAAATTAGGTAATCTATTTAATCCCCAGTCATATACATCGCAAAGATTATTATTAATTTCATATAGTAATGATTCTTTTAAAACTAAATCTTCTCCTCCTAAATCTTTGTATACCTCAATATAAGCTATTGTAGCACATACGTCTAATAGTAATTCAAGAATAGTAAGTATTAAATTATAAGTATTTTGACCTATGAATATATTATTCTTTGAACCTACTTTTACTATTATACCATTTCTTATGTTAGAATCAATCCCTAAAGAATTATTAGTAACAGTAGATACATATTGTGGATCATACCAGGGAATAATATCAATACTTATGTTAAAAAAATTAAATAAATTCTTAAATGCAGTTAATGTGCCTTTAGCCTTAAGTATATTAGGAAGATTTATTAGGTACGCTTTTTCTACACTAGAACTAATGTACTGACCTAAACTTTCAGTTAAAGATTCCATATTAGTAACTATCATACTTCCATCTTTAATTGCTTTAAATTCGGAAATATCATTAGTTTGGTATGAATCCCAAAAATTCTGAAGTTGTAATAGATCATCTTCAATATCTATTATTTCTCTATAAAAACCATGATTAAATAATGTGCTATACACGTGTGTAGCTGGATTAAAAGCTACATCAACTGATACACCAACATCATTTATTATAACAACTGGATAAACTTGATGACCATAAAGGTTTCGTAAAGGTGCAGTACTAGGTTTTAAAACGCATGATCCATTCATAGTAGAAGTACTATCTTCTAAAAAGAAATTTCCATTTTTAGAAAACCACAGCGCTCCATTATCCATATCAATGGATATTCCAATTGTATCACCAGCACCATACCTTAAATCAAATCCAACTGTACTTTGTAAAATAATATTTTCTGATAATGATCCATCTGGATTAACTACTAATCCATTAGTGATAATACCAGAAGAATAATAAAACCAATAACTCAAACTTTCATTGACATTTACATAATTGTTAGAATCATTAATAATGTTACCAGTATTAAACCTATTATTTACAATACCAATTCCTATGTCTACATTACTATTTCCTATTTTATATTCCCAGTACCATTTTCCAGTAGTCAAAGATAAATCTGCTATAGCACAGTTACTACTACTAATTGTACTACTACTTACTACTGGAGAAATACTACTAACATCAGAACTAGTAGTAGTACAAAATAAGGTAGTACCATCATACACAATGTTTTTTCCAGTAGTGGAAAAGGTATTATACGAAACAAGATTTCCAGACAGTGTTTGTGAAAATAGCTGTAAAGTTTTAAATAAAACATTGGTATAAGTAAATACAGAAGATTTATCTTGGTTTTTCTCTAGCCAGGTATATGGTAAGAAATTAGTAAAATCCATTAGGATGTCTCTATTACAATTGTTGTTATTATACTATCAACACTAGTTCTTAGATATTGACCCCAATCTAAAATTATTTCTTTATAAACTTGAGTTTGGGGAACAAATATTAAATTTCCTTTACTATCTATTGTACTTGCTAGGCTTATTGATGTTATATCTATCCTATTCACTTCTGTTATAGAATTATAAATATTTTTAATTAATTCTGTTGGATAGAATGTTTGATTTAATGTATATATATATGATACTACTAAACTGTATATTGTACTGCTGATACTTGAAATATTAGGGTATAGATTAGAAAGGGTGATAGAAAAATTAATTTGTAAATGTTTCCATTTAGGTGGTGTAACAATTACATTGGTAGAAATCATTTTATAATTAGTCAAGTATGATATCAATGAAGTATTATTATTAATCCAGTATGTAGTAGGGTCTGACCACTCAGGCCTTCCTTCTGTAATTATATTTTGTGTTAAACAACATACTTCTACAGTACAGCATGAATCAACTGCTTCCTGATAAAGTGTTTGTAGTTGGCCAGCAGTTAAAGATATAGAATTAGTTGAAGATTTAGTAGCTGCTATTATATAATTTTCAAAAGCAGTATCCATATTACCTTCAAAGTATTTTCTAGCATATGCGTCTGTTATTCCTGCAAATGCTAATAAAATATATCTCCAATCATTTAATGTGACTGCTCTATTTTGTGCTGCATACCACCCAGCTAATGACTGTTTTATTTCAGCTACTGGATCTTCATCAGAACCACCATATATAGCAGTATTTACTACTACCGTACCAGTTAAAGAAGCACTAGTTAAATTACCATATTGATCCATTACTTTAACTGGGAATACTTGAGTACCTAAACTAGTACTAGCAGGTATGTATATACCCCTTCCTTCTGTTACAACATAAGCTACTAAAATTAAATCAGTAAGGTTTAATTTATAACCATTAGTTCCATCTCCAAATACAATATATACACCACCATTATAATATGTTCTAACTATTACAGTATTACTATCTACACTTTGGAATTCATTAATCCATTGAATATTTTTAGAACCAGTTACTGGTGTTAAAGCATTATTAGAATCTGCACTACATATAGTAAAAGAAATTATTTGATTCTGAGTCAAAGTATCTGTTACATCAGAAATAGTAAATGTACCATTATCACTTATAATTAATCTTTCAAAATCATCACCTTGAAAACTTATAGTAGGTATATTTACCCCATTAAATGTATAACTTGTATTAGGTGTGTTTGTTAATAGTGCATAAGATAAGTTACCTTGTATTACAGGAATAGGTGTAGGTGAAGAAGCATCAGTTAAATAATTTTTTATACCAGCAGGTATAGTTATTCCTTCTGGGTTAGAAATTAATGTCATTACTGAAGGATTATACCCAAATACTTGTTGAGTAGTAATGGTAACTGGTACTGGAAGAACACTGTCAAATACTATATTTATAGTACCCATTGCAGGGTTTTTTCTATTCACACCATAGCCTAACATATCAGCAATTAAATATACACTAGTTTTGTTTTGTGCTGTAAATAAGTATTGTTCTCTAAGCCTATTATCCATTTTAAACATTAAAAGTTCGGATATGCCAGTCATAAGGTCAATCATAGTTAGCCCAACGGAAGATTGAAACATATCTTTCCATCTAGCATAGTCTGGTAATGTGACTAAATAATTCTGAATAGCCTGTTGTATCTGAAATCTAGTGTAATTTCTACCATCAAGTATTAACCCCATTACTCCTCCTAAAATAAACAATCACTTAAAAATCCAGCTGCCTTCTTATGACCGCCACCACCATATTTCTTTGCTATTATAGAAACATCAATATCATCTTTTAAAGTATAAATAGAAACTTTATACTTATTATTCTTAATACTAAAAATCATTAAAATATCTACTATTTTATAATCTGGATGTTTTTTAAATAATAAAGTATTTCCATGAATTTTATTAATAGCTAATACATTGTAACCTTCCCAGTTCACTACAAAAGCATTCTTAATTTCTCTAGCATTAATAATATCAACATAATTTTTTATCAGGCACCCATTACTTAATATTAATGGAATATATTTATCATTAAAAATATATTTTTCCCATTTTGATATTTTTTCTGGGTTTAAATCTAAATTTTCTACCCCATAATGAAAATTTAAAACATCACAATCTAAATCCCATATATCATACCTACCAAGATAGGTAACTCCAAGTGGTACACTTTCTTCAATAAAATACTTCCATGTTAATATACAGGCTGCTGTACCATCAACTTGTGAACCTTTAAAATCTTCTAGATTTAAATCTCTGATTTTAGAAATATGGTGATCTATATATACCAAGTTAGTTATAGAATTTAATCTAATCATTTCATCAGCAGATAATGATATATCAACTAGGTATACTGTATCCTCTTCTTTAATTATATTCCACGGAAAGATATCACCATAATTAAAAGGGTATAATATTGTTTCAGGTACAAAATATTTTACAATTGACCCAGAACACTTTCCATCTAAATCCTCAGAATGATAAAAACAATGTATCATATATATTTTCCTATTGTATGACTGCATTTAAAAGACCAGTATACATAAAGTTACCACTAAATCCATATATATCTAAGCACAATTCTAAGGTATATATATAGTTATCTGTGTCTGGTGTTACAACACTCTTAAAAGGGTTGACCCTAACCCTAGGATCCCAGTCATTAATTCACCTCATAAGTGCTGTTTTAATTTTCATAGCTGTAGCAGTACTTATAAGTTCAAATAGTAATGTATCTAACTGACACCCAAACCTAGGGTTAAATAGTCTTTGAAAAGGTGCATACCCTATCAATATTTCTATTGATCCTTTAATAGCTGCTAAGTCTATTGCAGGTAAAGCTGAACCATTAATATCTACATCACTATAGAGCATTATTGTAATCCTTCCCTAGCTACTGTTATATTACAACTATAATGACCATCTAGTATTTGATGGGCTACTTTTGTAGATAACCATAATCCCATAAAAGGTGTAATAGCCTCATTAGTTTCAGTATGTGTAAAATTTCCTTCTAGACAGTCTAGTACATAAGCATCAATATATACTCCTTCAGCTTGAACTATTTCCATAGAGGCTGCCGATATAGATGACCTGCACTGAAGATTTTGACCTTGTGCTTTTAACCAATTTTTATGAACATTGTCATTTATTGTAGAATGAGCAGCAAACTTAGTAAAATCATCCATTCCTACAGATGAATTAATTATTTCTTCAGTGGTACTTGTTTCTTGGTCAGTTGTACCACCTTCCCAGTCATGAAAAGGTATTATTCTAGTCTTTCCTAACCATGAACCAAAAAACCCATCTCTATTATGAATTTGTTGAGTATCTATCTTAATATCAACTTCACCTTGTCCAAAAGTAAATTTCTTTTTTAGAAATGATTTAGCAGGTTTAAATAGAAATTTACCATCCCTTCTAGCAGCATATAATGCAGGATTATTATCTTCAAAATAGCTATGCGTACATACTTCTTCTAAAAATCTTCTATCTGAAGTATTAGATTGTATCCACATCATTTTATCTTTAGATGTTTCAACATCAGGTGTTAAACTATTCCTACTAGCTACCGTAGAAATTACATCACTTGAATTTTGTAAGTCAGAAGTAGAATTATAAATATTCATTAAATGTTTAGTGTAATAATCCATTGAATTATATGTCATATATAAATTAACCATCCATTGATTATTACCACCAAATGTTCTTACCTGTTTTTTAAATACTGTGAATTTAGAAGTAGTTTCTATACTTTCTCTCCCCATACCTATAGATACATCATAACCAGGGTCAGTGTATTGTTTAACTTTATCCCAATCAGTTGTTTTGAACATTAGATTACAAAAAGGTAAAGCTAAGTCAGAAGTTTCAATTATTTTAATACTTCTAAATTCTTCTTTAAAATCATCATCACCATTAATATCTAAACACCAAGCTGCTTCTACACCAAACATGAGTATAATCTCCCTCATTCAAATTGTTGAAGAAATAAATTTCTTTTGTGATAAATACATTCTTAAAGGATCTTGTTTAGGTATATTTATTGATGTTACATTATCCATAGTAAAAGGATCTACTAAATTATTAAACATTAATATTAACCACCAAAAATCAGTATCACCAAAAAAGTTATATGATATATTATCTATTCTATCACCATACTGAATAGTATATATTGAAAAAGGTAAATTATAAAAACTTGAATCTAATGTTTTAGCTAAAATATCAAAATCATTTTGAGTATTAATATATGATAAAACTATTTTTTTATCACATATTGTTTGCTGTTTAACTTGATTCTTAACATAGTTAAACGTATCGCTTTGTATTTGGCCATAAGTTGATGGTATATAAATAGCCATATATACTCCTTATTATGTTGGGAACCAGGCTAAAAAATCTGTAACAGTAACTAGCATTTTTGTTTTAAAAGTTAAACTCATATCACATCGTATTGGTTGACCATCATCTGTTAAAGTATTAGAAAAGTTAGCAGTACAATTTGTAGCTATAAGCCATCTATCGATATCAAGGTAGTTATTAGATATACTTGCATAAGTATTTGTTAATTTATTGTAATTAGTCTTTAATAATGCATTATTATTTTCAGGCATAACCCAAGACATTATTGTTTTAGCAGGAAGAATTACATCCATTTCTGAATCATCTACTGCTATAAATGCAAAGTCTAACGTTATATCCATAGGGCTACTACCCTGAAATACTTGTGTACTTAGTGTTTGTGAAAGGGCTGTTTGACCAGTAATTGCAGTTATTCCTGGAAGTGCAGCACCTGGTTGACCACACATAGCTGACCATTCTGATACAACTGTAAAAGATATATCTTTTGTAAGATATACTATTTGTGAACCTCCTACTGGAGGAGTAATTGTTGTTTTATATATATCAGAAGCTTTAAATTGATTAAGAAATAATTCTGTCATAACTATACCTCAGATTAAGTCACTACTAAAGTACCCATTTTTCAAGATATTATACTTCATGCCATAAAATGCACGTGCTTCAGACCAGCGTAGTTCACCCAAGAAGACCACTACCTATCATCATTATTAATGCTTCAAAATCTCCAGGAGGTTGATCTTTATTATTATCACCAGTAGATTTTGAACCCATTGTAGGTGAAGCAATTGATGGTGTATGAACAGGTGGTTCACCATGAAAATGTTCTGGGTGTGCTGCTTCTGTTGAATCTCTTTGCATTTTAACTTCTGATGCAATTTGTTGTTCTTGACCTACTGGTACAGCATTTAATATTGGGCCAGTTAAATCATTTCTAGGTGAAATTTCATTACTGATGGGCATAGAAGGTTGCAGACCTTCATAGATACCTTTAGTGTTAAATGCTGCATCAGGCGGCACATAGTTACTGATAGGTTTAGCTGTGGCACCAGAAGGTGGTAGGCCTTCATAGATACCTTTAGTGTTAAATGCTGCATAAGGCGGCACATAGTTACTGATAGGTTTAGCTGTGGCACCAGAAGGTGGTAGGCCTTCATAGATACCTTTAGTGTTAAATGCTGCATCAGTCGGCACATAGTTACTGATAGGTTTAGCTGTGGCACCAGAAGGTTGAGTTATACTACTTATTAAATCACCTGGTATTTGTGAAATACTTTTAGTTAAGTTAAGAGGAGATTGTATTAATCCAGATATAGCACCACCTAATGACATTTGTGGTGTACCAATACCTTCTGGTATACCACCTATACCACCTTTAGTATTATATTCTGCATCAGGTGGCACATAACCACCAGCCCTTGGTGGTACTTGAGCAATATTAATTGGTGGAGCACTTGTTGCGCTGTAACCAATATAATTACCTATGGAAGGTGCTGTACCTGTACCCTCAATAGATACACCTACTGGTGAAACACCAGTAGCACTAGGTACTGTATAACCAGTAGGCATAGCATGTGGTATATATTGACCAACTGGTGTAGCAGGTGTAGCCTGTTGTACTGGAGAAGAAACATTGGTAGTAGCTGTAGAAGATGATTGAACCATCTTACCACCATTACCCACCATTGATTCTATCTGATTAGCATAATTTGATACTGCTGTCTGAGTAGCAGTAGAATAATTAGTCATAGCCTCTTGTTGTTGTGCAGGGGTCATTTTTGCTAATTCTGTCTGAGTAGGTGCTTTAAGGACAGGTTTTTGTGATGATAAATCTTGTAACTTCTTTTGTATAGCTGCTTGCCCCTCAGGAGTCTGTTGAACTGCTGGTATACCACCCCAATTAGGTCTACTACTAGGTGTACTAGGAATAGATGGTATACCACTAGGTGTACTATAAATAGATGGTGATGTAGTAGTAGTAGTTGGAGCCATATTTTCTAAATTAGAAGTTAAACCCATACCAGAAGTAGCAGTACTTGCAGTAACACTTGCTGGTATAGAAACACTTGCTGGACCTGATGGAATAACATCACTTGCAGCAGCTGCAGTAGGTGATAACAAACTACCTATACTGCTTCCTAGTGTACTTGCTAATGATGTACCTGAAGTAGCACTTCCTGGTGCATTAGTATTAGTTGGACCAGCAGAAGCAATTGCTTCTGGGGTACCAGGAACTGGTGTATGCGTACCACCAAATAAATCGGTAGGTGATGTAGTTCCTGGTAATACTATTCCAGCATCAACTGAGGCTTTAGCTGCTTCAGTATTATCTTTACCAGTAGCTAAAGATGCTTTTTCGTCAGTTAATGTTTTTTTGTCAGTAGCTATTTGTTCTGGAGTCTTAGGTGTACCATCTGGATTAGTAGTAGAAGCTAATGCTTTATCTCTATCTATCATTTTCTCTGCCGTTATTTGTTCATCACCCTTTACCCAATTTCCATTTTTATCATAATGACCAAACCTTCCAGACATTCCTGTTGCACCAAAATGTTCTGCTCTATCTTCCTTAACCTGCATTATAGCTTGTATTTTAGCTTTATCATCAAGTTTAGACCATCCTTCTTGACCACCAGAATTTTTTATAGCTTCAGTAAAAACAGCAATTGCCCCAGTATCTTTTTCATACTTATTTGCATAAGATTTTTTTCCTTTACCATATGTTACATCAGAAGAAAATAATTCTTGTTGTAACACATTCCCTTCTTTACTAATATCTACACCAGTATTTTTATTAATTGCCTTTATTGAAGGATTAAAATCTGTTTCTTTTATAGTATCTACTTGAGCCTGTGCTAAACCAGCTTGATCTAAATTTGCTCTTTCTGGATGTGCTGCAAAATCTTGCCATTTATTTACAAAATCTTGGTTACTACTTATAGTACTTAAACCTTCTAATGATGTTTTTGGATCTACACCCATTGCTTTTTCAATATCTGGGTGCATTTGAAGAAATTTAGGGAATACACCTACCGCAGAATCCATTTGAAATCTACCATATGCAAAACCTTTATTTCCAGTTGTAGAACTAACAACTTGACCACCCTTTCCATTTGGATCAATATTAGCTTGAATATTTCTTTGTGCTTCAGATTTATTTTTACCTACTTCAAATGCTTGTGATAAATCTCCTATTCCTGTACCAGGCATTGTACCAGTAGATTTAACAGAAGGCATATTTGCTGTAGGACTAGTTGGCCCAGTACTTGTAACAGTAGCATTACTTGCTGTAGAAGTATGTTCTGGTACAATAGTACCTTTAGCATTGATATAAGAAGGAACAGTAGTTCCTGGAGCTACATTTTCTTGAGGTGCATTAACTACACCTAAACTTTTATTTACATTATCTATCTGTGCCTTAATAGCAGCAGCATCCGCATTATTCTTAACCGTTTGATCTGGTGTTACTTGACCACCACCAAACCAAGTACTAGGTTTAGTCCAAGAAAATTGTTGAGCTGGCCCTAGTTGTTGTTTTTCAATTTCTGATTTACCTAATCCTAATAGTGGTTTTTCATACTTCTTTGCTTCTTCTTTAAGTTTATCTGCTTTTTTATGAAGTAACTCATTATAAACGTCTTTATTAATAGATGAAGTATCTAAGTTTTCATAATATTCTAAATCTCTTCTTTTCTTAGCTAGCTCTGCTGCACCATCAACTACTTTACCCCAATCAGTACTCGTAATTTCACTATTTAATTCTGCTATCTTTGATTGAACTAGGCTTTGATATTCTTTTAAATTTTCATCATTATCTAAACCAGCATTTTTATCTCCAGGTGTTTTCATTTTAATAGTATGTTTAGAAGGACCTTTTGTTATTGGTTCTTCATTTTTAATTCCTGGAATATTAACTGGTTGTGATGGACTAGGTTCAGAAGTAATTCCAGGTAATGTAGTTGTACCACCTAAAGGTTGAAATGTAGAAATATTATCTTTAGCACTTTGTAAATTTTTAATATTCCTTTCACTTTGAGATTTAACATGCTCCGCAGTTACACTATCCATACCAAAATTTAACTGACTCACATATTTACCTAAACCAGGAATTTTAGCTATTGTACTGCCTATGCCAGGAATTTGACTAATTGTAATTGGTGCTGTGTTGTCATTAGCAGTACTTTTAGCTTTAGATATTTGTTCATCAAGTAGCTTATCCATTTCCATTTTATTTAATTTATCTGGATTAGCATTTAATTTAGTATAATGATCTAATTCATTCTGTACCTTCTTCTTGTTAGTGTCAGTATCAGGCATAGTACTAAGTTTGTTAGTTAAATCAGTAACTTTAGAACCTACTAAAGTTTTATACATTTCATCTTTATTCTGCATACCAGACTGGGTATTTATATCAAAATTAGAGTATTTTCCAGGTAAATTAGAAGTATCTAAGTTAGTATCATGAGGTGCTACTACAAAAGGATTTATTTGTTTAGGTATATTAAGCATCCCTGCATTACTTTGGGATTCTTTAAATGTTTTAGCTTCATCTGACATTTTAAAAGAAGAATCTGCTGCATTAGCATCAATTTCTCTTTTCCAACCTTTTCTTTTTGCTTTGGTTTCAGCCAATGCTTTATCTGCTTTTTGGGAATCTTCAACTGCTTTAAGTTGTTTTTTATGGGATTCATCTATACCACTAAGTTTACCTATGTTTAATAAACCACCAGTACCCCATCTTGCTGCATTGCTAACGGCTGACATATATTTTGTACCAGTACTAACAGGTGCTCCACCAGGTACCCCATAATCTGATTCCGCACTATTCCACCCTCTTATCCCTCCTATAGTACCTGATGCTAACGAAAGCAGAGGTATTTCTGATGCTATCCCTCCTATAGCTGGAAGCAACCCTGATAAACCACCAGCAGCTAAACCTTCACCAGCAGCACCAGCTAAACCTTCACCAGCAGCACCAGCCAAACCTTCACCAGCAGCACCAGCTAAACCTTCACCAGCAGCACCAGCCAAACCTTCACCAGCAGCACCAGCCAAACCTTCACCAGCAGCACCAGCCAAACCTTCACCAGCAGCACCAGCCAAACCAGCAGCACCAGCACCAGCCAAACCAGCAGCACCAGCGCCTCCAAATAATCTACCAATAAGGCTCTTACCGCCTACCAAACTAGAAATAATACTATTTAACCCACCACTAAAATCAGTTGGGGGTCCAACATTAGGCCCATTGGGTATATTAGGCCCACTAGGGCCTATGTCTGCATTAGCATTACCACCTAACATGGAACCTAAGCCTAATATTCCACCAATACCACCTGCTACCTTACCTACCTTACCTACCTTACCTAAAATTCCTTTTTTCTTTGGAAGACTATAAAAGTTTGGGTTATATTTTGACTTATTATAGCCACCACGATTAAATAAACCACCTATTTTACTGGATGCCCTACTAAATAATCCTGGTTTTTTATGTTGAGTTTCATATTTTGGTATATAGGATGCTTTTTTAAAACTACCAATACCAGGTACTTCTACATTTTCATAGTCACTAGGTACAGCACTAGGTACAGCACTACCTCCGAACATACCACCAATAACCCTACTAGGAGCACCAATGACATGCTTAACTTTACCACCCACTCTACTAAAAAATCCAGGCTTATTTGGGCCAATTGCAGTACTAGTAGCACTATGTTTAAGAGCATTTAATTCTTCTTCTGATAACTTTGCTAATTCTTCTTCTGTCTTTAATGAGTCTTTTCCTAAGTTAGTTAATGAAGCAAAACCTTTCTTTAAGGTTTCTTCTCTAGCTACATCATTTAATGCTTTGATAAACTCAGGATTCATACTAGCAAATGATCCTGGTGAAGTAGTACTAGATGTAAAACTAGCACTATCCAATGAAGTACTTCCTGATGTTGGTGAACTACTTATTCTAGAAGAACCTTCAGATTCATCCTCTATATCTTCTGTAGAATATTTTCTACCAAGTACCTTACCAAGCATTCTACTAAAAAATCCAGGTTTTTTTATTTGATCCTGGTCATCAGTATCATTACTTCCAGTGTCACTACCAATATTACCTTTTGATTCACTTCCGTATAACTTTTCCCATCTATTTAATGTATCACTATTATGTCTAACACCTTTAGAATCTATATTATGCCATATACCATTTTCATCCTGTTTATTTTCTTTACGAAGTGCTGTTAAATCTCTTGGGATTACTTTCCCAGTATTTTCATCCTTTTCATTCCATATTTCATGGCCTTTCTTATTCGTATTTGTACCATATGAACCACCACCATATGAACCACCATAACCTGTTGTACCTAAATGTGTAACATTTTTAATACCTTGAACAACATGATGACCTATAGCCTGAGAAATACCTAAATGTTCATCAATAGTAGCAGCTATCATACCAGCAGGGCCAAAAGCAGAAGCTAGTGCTAATTGTATACCAGTCTTTATACCTTTTTTAGCAAGTTCACCAGCATTATTTGCTACAGTATCAGCACCTTCTTTAATAGATGTTAATAATCGGTTAGGTTGCTTTTCTTCAATATCAGAAGGGTAATTAATATCATTTTTAAGTCTATTTTTAAGTCTATTTTTAAGTTCTTCTTTTTCTTTATCTTTTAATTCTTTTTCTGTTAGATTTTTTAAATCTTTTGTATTATCTGCAATATTTTGTAAAGCATTTAATGTATTATCTTTGCCACCAGTCTTTCCACCAGTTTTATTAAGTGCTTTTTTACTACTTGCTAGCTCACTTTTAACTGTATCAGTCTTAAACTTTAATATTTCATCTTCAGAGAACTGTTCTGGGTCATAACTAGTAGAGTCAAGATTCTTCCTTAATGCGTCTGCTTTTTCTTTGGATATTTTAGCTAATTCAGAAAGTAATGCTTCATATTCTTCTTGTTTCTTTTTCTTTGCTTCTAAAATAGGATCTTTACCACTTTTTTTCTCTAATTCTTTCTTAACAGTATCAATGTTATAATCTAAGACTTCTAATTCTGTAAATTGTTCTGGGTCATAACCAGTACTATCGAGATTCTTCTTTAAAGTATCTGCTTCCTCCTTAGAGAATTTAGCTAATTCTTCTATTAATTTTTCATATTCTTTCTGTTTCTTTTTCTTCTCATTTTGTAATTTAGTTATACCTGAATTATCTAATTCTTCTTTAATTCTCTGAATTTTAGCATCTAAAATATCTAATTCAGAATATTCATCTGGGTACTCAGTATTATGTAATTCTTCTTTTATTAATTCTCGCTTTTCTTTTGATAAAAGAAGATATAAATCATTTAATTCTTTTTGTTTTTTATCTATATCTGATGTATACTTATTTTCTTTACTTTTTAATTCTTTTTTAACATACTCAATATTAAGTTTGAGTATATCTATTTCTGAAAATTGTTCTGGGTCATAATCAGAACTATCCAGGCTTTTCTTTAAAGCCTCAGCTTCTTCCTTAGAAAATTTAGCTAATTCTTTTTCATATTCTTTTTGTAACTTATCTAATTCTTCCTGTTTTTTCTTTAATTCTGCATCATACTTTTCTTTACCTTTAATTCTTTTTATTTCTTCTTCTGCATACTGAAGTTTAAAATCTAATATTTGTAAATCAGTATAGCTAGAATCAAATTTAGTACTCTTTATTCCTTCTTTAATACTATCTGATGTTTCCTTTGATACATCATTTAGTAATCTATCTAATTCTTCTTGCTTTTTCTTTAATTCTGACAGGTGTTTTTGTCTACCTTTATTCCTATCTAATTCTTCTTTAGCCTTTTGAATTTGAAAATCTATTTTTTCAAGTTCTGGATATTCTGAAGAATATTCAGTATGTTCAAATCCCTCCTTTACATTCTTGGCAGCTTCTTCATTTTCCTTAGTAAGTTCAGCTAATATCTTCTCTAATTCATCTTGTTTTTTCTTTAATTCCGAATCTTTTTTAGTATTATCCGCTTTACTTTTAATAGTTTCTTCTAATGCTTCTTTAGCTTTTTTGATTTTAATTTTTAATATATCTAATGGTGAAAAATCAGAAGAATACTCGGTATGCTCAAAGGAGTCTAATACTATATCAGCATTCTTTTTGGAAGTTTTAGAAAGTTGGCCCATTAACTTATCTAATTCTTTTTGTAATTTTTCTAAGGGTGACTTATTATCTTTCCTATCTTCTTTAAGTGCATCCTTAACTTCTTTGACTGCAGCCGCTACTGCATCATTACTCATTTTTTTCATTCTATCTTTAAAATCTTTTACAAAAGCCTTTTTAGCAGCAGCTGCTGCATCAGAAATATATTTTGCAGCATCCTTATCTGATAAGCCTTTTCCAACAATTTCTTTTTTAGCAATTTTTCTAGCTGCTGAACCAGCAGCTAGTCTATCCTTTCTGTAGCTATCTTCCTTTCGTAATCTTTCAGCTTCTACCTTTGCTTCTTCTCTTGCTTTTAATTTTGCTGCTTTTATCGGATCATTATCAAAGGTATCAGCCATAGTAAATACTCCTTTTTAATTATTTTCTCAAAGATTTTTGTCTGGAAGCGGCTACTTTAGCTAGCTTATTTTGTTCTTCAAAATGGTTAGCCAAGTTTTCGTGAAATGCTAGAACGTGGTGGTAACTCATCTGGCGTATGTTCTGCAGGTTTCCCAACTTTATCAAAAGAAATTCTCTCTTCAATAAATCCTGCGTCGATATAATGGGGAGTAAACTGAAGTAACCCCCAGTCCATCCTGAAAGATTTACTGTATTTACAGTCAGGACAAGTAACTGTAAAACTACTATCTAACCCATGTTTCATTTTATCAAAGGCTGCTTTAAGTAAAGCAAACCCAACATTATCAATAGTCTTAAAATCTACTTTAGATACACTTTTAATTTGATCGACTATATTGTCTTCTTTCTTTTCTTTAAGAAGTTGAAGGTGGTGTTTTATTCTAAAAAAATCAACTTCTACTTTAGTACCATCTAAGTCAACTATAGCAGTAGATTGTACTTCTGGAGGTAATTCCTCAAAGCTAATCTGACCATGTGTTACTTTTTTCCATAGTTTAGGTATTTTACTTACTTTTATATCACCAATATTTAAGAATAATTCATCCTCTTCCAATTCAGAATACTTTACCTTACATTTAGGACATTCACCTAAGCTAAAAGTATAACTTGGGTTAGAATAACTCAAGATAACCATACTTAATTCTATGAATGACCAGTCACCCATAGTAATTTCATCAATATCAACGCCTGTTACAATATCTCTTTTTTTAATATAATCAATTAAATCAGAAGACCTATCTCTATTTTCGGAAAATTCAATAACTTCCTCATAGGTAAGTCTACGAAGTTTAATTTTTTCACCATTGAGATTAGGATACGGAATATAACCAGAGGGAATAATATTTAGGCTAACATGCATTTTTTTTAATACTCCTTTATAGTTTGTAAATAGGAAAATAATTGAGGATTTTTAGGAAGGATTAGTTTGGCTGGAGACCTACGATGGATAAACCTACATCTATTGAGATTGTTTCACCGTGGCTGCTGCCGAGTGAATAATTGAAAGTACCATCTGGTAAAACGAGTAATGAGTAAGATTTTTTAACTGAACCATCAATACCTTGTAATTCTAGTGTTGCTTCCTTAGCTGCATTATTATCATTGAGTAGTGCAGTACCCCAGCTATTAGGACGTAATACTTGAAACCATTCTTCAAAAAAAGTATGTACTATATACTTATCTGTTTCATAAATAGATATAGTTAAATGACCTCTACCAGCCTTTTTAGGGTAAGTAAAACCATAAGGCCCATATTCTACTTTTCCATTTTCAAATTCCATTAAACTAGTACCTACTTGGTGACAAGGCATAGGTCCTGGAAACCCAGAAATGGTTAAATCCCACATATAATTTCTAGCAAAGGGAAGTAACCCTATCCATGTATCAGCAGTTGTTATCATTTCCTTTCTCCTTTATATTAAAGGAATGGTGGTTTAAGTTATTATCCACCATAGTGTAATTTTGTAAACTAGTTTATATCTATCTTTAACGACTAGTTTTAACCTCGTGTTGCATAGGCATAAGATACCGTAAAAGAAATAGTATAAATACCTTCTTTATCAGAAGTAGTAGTAGGAAGTTCTAAACTTCCAGTAAGAACACAGTTGTGCATAGTCCAAGTAACTTTAGGTGTACCATCTAACTGATTAAGCATAATCTTTAATTCTTGAGTATAACCTTCACCAGTTGAAGCAGGTGCAGTTGTATGAGTACCACGTTGGTCATCCCATATAACAAGGCCAGCATCAAATAACTGAGTTATAATATCAAAGCTATTATTTTCAATCAACTCAAACGTAATATCATTCCATGTTTTAGCACCTGATTCAGGAATTGTGAAAGCCCTTACATTTGTTTCAACTTTAGATATATCATAGCTAGGTTGTCCAGAACTAGAACACCTAAAGTTAAAACCTGATAAACCCCCAAAACCAGGAAAGCTAACATCCCATAGATATGACCTTGCACTTGGCCCACTACTAATAACATTATCAGCAGTTATAGTCATAACAATAATCTCCCTTTAAATATTAATTACCCCATTGTAGCATATGCGTATGCTACAGTAAATGTAACAGTATATATTCCTTCTTTTTCTGAAGCAGTATTAGGAAATTCTACGCTTCCTGCTATAACACAATTATGTAATGTCCATGTTACTACTGGTGAACCAACTAAGTTATTAAGCATAATTTGTGTATTATTAGTCTGACCACCACCAGTAGATGCTTCAGCATAACCATGAACACCAGTAGTATCATCCCAAACAACTAGACATTCATTGAATAGTGTTTTAATAATATAATATTTATCATTCTCAATTAATTCAAACGTAATGTCATTCCATGTTTTAGTACCAGATTCAGGAATTGTAAAACCTCTAAGATTTGTTTCAACTTTAGCTACATCAAAGCTAGGTTGTCCAGAAGTGGAACATCTAATATTAAATAATTCACCACCGCCTGGTATCTGTACATCCCATAAATATGATCTAGCTGTTGGTCCACTACCGATAATATCATCAGCAGTTATAGCCATAGAATCACCTTAAATTATCCACTTAATTGAACTGTTTTAAAATCAATACCAGTCTGAGTTATAACAATTCTGTTGTAAATATATTCAACTGCTTTAGTAGGCTGAACATACGTGTCAACATTCATAATGTAGTTATCAATATCTTCAGGGGAGTTATTAGTTAAATCACAGACAACATTAAAAGCATAAACACCATTCTGATTTTGAATCTGGGTCATATAGTTTCTGATACCTACTCGTACTAAATTTCTTGTAGAAACATCATTAAGTTCAAATTCATATGCTTCTAAGAATGCTTCAATACCTTTTTCAATAACTATAAGTAACCATCTTACATTAGCTCTATCTAATGCTGAAGGAATAGCATATAATGTTTTTTGACCCCAAATTACAATACCTGTACCTGGTTTATAACGTATTGCATTAATGTTATTATCATATAATACATTTCTTTCCCCGAGTGTGTAATGTGTATATACATCAAGTACTGGTAATGAACCACGAGTCCAACCAGCAGCTGGGTACCAAGGATAGAATTGGTCACAAGTATAACTAAATGCACCAGCAATATAACCAGTAGGTGGAACCCATCTTTCTCTACCGTTGTATGTATCATATATCTTTAGCCACCCAGCATACAGTCCAGCAAAAGAAGTATTGATATTCAGCTGATATAATCTATAATTAATGAGGTTATTAATATAGTTAGTTGATTCTTCGATATGTAATGGAAAATGATAAATACCATAACAGTCACCACGTCCCCTATAAAGTGGTCTATCACTAAATTGGGCAATAGCTACCTGATAAGGCACACTTCCAAGTGTATCCATAATCAGACTTACATTAATATCTTCTTTATTAGAGAAAGTGTTAAGGGCATTAATAAAACTTCCTACATTAACTGCTAAACCATTACCTCCACCAGATAAAAATATTAAACTTGATTGGTCATAAACACATGAAGCATGTTCTAATGAAGCACTAGCACAAGCCATAGTTTGTAATTCAGGAAGGGTATTTGCTAATACTCTAATGTAATAGGATAGACCATTAATTTTATCTTCCATAAAAAGTGCTTGACCATAGCCATCATTTTTTGTGACATTAGAAATAGTCCAATTGTCAGAAGTACCTTGAATAGTATAATTATTATTTCCAAGATCAACTTGTTGATAAACATCTAAATCAAAAATATTATTAATACAATCAATATTTTTAATATCAAATGCTACACTATTTGCCCAAAGGCCTTGAGAATCACTATATACTACTGCATAGTCAGCAGCTTCAGAAATATATTTAACAGTAAGATTATTAGTTGGAGTATAACTTGATACTAATACAAATTCAATATTAGGATTTGTAGGACTATCATACATTACCCTACCAGGTTGAGCAAGATAACTACCTGCGGTGTCATGAATTAAAGCACCTGTAACAGGGTCATTCCAATTAGCCTCTACAATATACCCATTTCCATCTGCCCATGCTATAAGTTTAGTGCCATCATAAATTTTTACTGTTGCACCATTGCCATTTGTTGTATCTACACCCTGTTTTGTTTGATCCTCTAAACCAGTAGAAGGATTAATTGGGTGTGGTAAAGGTGTTACCAGAGGTGCAGGTACAAGAAAATCTTGAAATGTACGATATTCTGATTGATTCATAGTAGGTGTATAACTATTACTAACATAATATCTAAAATTTAGACTAGTTACTACCGTATATGAAGAAAGAACATGAAAAGTATATGTACCATCATTAAAGTTAAAAGTATTAGCTGTACCATAGCTAGTATCAATTACTGTACCAGTTAAGTCTTGAAAATTACCTGCAAAATCAATCCATGCTAACAGTGTTGTACCATCATACAGAAAAGTAGTTGCATTAGCCTGAGTACCATAAGTAGGTGCTAATACTGCTGTACCAAGAGTACCTGTATAGGGATTATGAGCAGAGGGAGTATCTAAAATTTTACTATTAATTGTATAATAATTAACTGCTACAGTACCTTGACCTTTAATAAATACATCAGGTAGTGCATAGAATATAAATTCACCATTTACGTTATTAAACATTGATGGTTCTAATGGGTCAACAAATATAATATCTGGTGCATCAACAAATGCCCCATTATTACCAGCATAAGCATATACTGTACCATCTACAGTAAGTATAATAGGTTGGTCAATAGGTGGTAAAGGATTAATTGTACCAGGAAGTGTACCCTGAAATTCAACTTCACTTTTAGTATTTAGTGTAATTGAAAGTGGTCTACCACTCCAATTATATCCAGTAGGGTCTAAATAAATAGATTTTGTAATATCATTATACAGTAATTCATCTTGAAAAGATAAATTAGGAAGTCCCCAAACTGCCCAAATAGTGACACCTTTTGGTGGTGCTGTAGCAAAGGTAACTGTTACCTCACCAGTAATATAATTAACTGTATTTACTGCACCAACATCATTAGAAATAATATAGAAAGGATCACCACCAATGATAGAACCAGTCTGACTAGTTGGTGAAGTTTGTAAGTCATAACCTACTTTTCCTTCATCAACATAGATTGAAACAGTGTTAGGAAGACACCTTCCAAATGTTAATTTTCCTGAGAATACTGTAGTAATATTATCTGCAGTACCAATGGCGACTGGAAAAGAAGAACCAATTAATGCACCACCATAAGTAGCTTCATTAGCTACTCGCATAACCCAACAATTTTGAGATTTAGTAAGGAAGTTTGAAAGAATATAGTAAGCATCACAAGAAGCTGGTCCAGGTTTACCTAAACGCAAGTCTGCTTGATCCTGTCTACTAATAAACATTCTTTCCCCAACCAAACCCTTTTCAAATGTACCTATAACTAGTCCTGTTTCTCCTTGATAAGAAGGAACTCTAGCAGACAAGTCATACTCAACGGTATATATCTGTGGAGAGGCCATCTATTACTCCTTTCAGGTTGATTTAGAAATTTTAAGTGTACCAGAATATTTATTCTGCACATATTTATACTGTGCATTTGTCATATTGTACGTATGTACTGAATTAGGATGTATAACTATCATATTATCAGGTGAAGGATCATCTTCTAGATCAATAATTATTTGAACAGAAGATAAATTCCTGATAATATATAAAGATACTGTAGTATTTGACATAATTACTCCTTTCACAGAGTGACTAACTTTAAGGAATTAGTAAAATTAATTTTCCTAATAACTTTTTCTTGTGTTGTATAAATCATATATGTACTAAGTTTAAAAGAACCATCTAAAGCATAGTACTTACCTTTACCATCGTAGTCTTTACTTTCCAAACCTCTAGCTGATGTAGATAAAGGTGACATTTCAGTTATAGGGGTTATATAATCACCTTGTATTTCCTCACTGTTAAATTGAACAGTTATAAAAGGCTGTAACCCTAATGAGAAATAAAAACTAATAAAATTAAAATATTCAGTCATACTACTGCTTATCAAAGCTATAGTTATACTTAAATCAATGGGAATCGCAGTTGATACATCAGCCATAGTAAAATTTGTATTATAATTTCCCTTGATTCTATCTGCTTTCTTTACAGTAGTCGTATTTTCTATGTCAGTACAGTAATATGATATAATTGGTAATTCTATTGGTAAATTATTATCATGTAAGTATGAAAAAATACTATCTTTATCATGATAAACTATTTTATTTTCACTTAAACCAGATTTTTTAGCTAATTCTGAACCTAAACAAGCTAGCGTAGATTCAATCATTAATATTATCCTAAAAAAAGCCTTCACTCCTAAAGAAGATGAAGGCTCTTTATTTAAAAATAAATAGTTAATTCTTTGGAATGAGTATCTGTATTTGTTATCGTAACACTGTTCAAATTATTTGCTACAATAGATAAAAACCCACAATTAAAAAATGAAATAACTTGATTAGATGTATTAGATAAAGCTATAGTTAAACAATCCTCATTACATAAAACTATTAAATAAGAACTTGATGTTAAAGATATAGAACCTGACATACCAGAACCCAAAATTAATTGTTTAGAAGTCATTCCTTGGACAGATAAGGATCTATCAAAAGAATTAACTTGAGTTCTGGCTTTTGAAGTAGAATAAGTTAAAATAGAATTTATAGCCAAAGTAGGCATAATTAATCCTCATCTTCTTTTTCTTCTGGTTCTTCCCCTGTTAAATATGAATAATCAGGATTTATTAAAATAGTACTACTATGCATTTCACTTTCATCATCACCAGAAAAATCTAAATCATCTTCAATACCATCAAGACTCTCTTCATCTTCCATTGAGGCTTTTAATGAAAGTAAACTTTTAGCCAAACCATTCATTAGTGCATCAACATCATTTGAGGCAGATACCTTAATAAATAGTTCGGCAGCACTTCTATTTTTTCCAGCTTTTGCCAAGGCATAAGCCTTTAAAAGATTAGTCCCTGCATTAATAATTTCTTGAGACATTTTAATCCCCCAATTTATCAGACTTTGATACCATATGCAATTGATTGAGCATTAGCGAGTACCATAGAACAAACTTGGTCAAGAAACCAACCCTTCTTTGCTTCACCTTCAGAATATCTATTAATAGGCTCAACATCCATAGAACCACGAACAGTAAAAATACCATGATTGATAGGTGCGCCAATAATAAAAATTTCACCTGGGTTCAATACTTTCAATGTAGGCTGACGGAATGAGTCAGTAGTAATGGTTACACCATAAATAACACCAAGATAACCATCCTGTAACAATTCCCATTTAGTAACAGGGTCCATAACACCAGAGAAGTCAGTATTACTTGCAATATCAGGCATAAGCGTAGCTGACAAGTAACAGTTAACTGCAGGAATACCCCATCGTGATACTTGATTAATAAGTCTAGCAAGTACTGCAGGTGTAAAAGTAGAAAAGTTCTGAATGGTGTTACGAACTGGTGCAGCCTGAAAAGCCATATTTTTCCAGCAACGATCCTCAGCAACCATTGTAGCTTCTAATGCTTCTTCATATTTCTCACCGAGTAAGTCACCAGGAAATCTACCGATTTCAGCAGTATCAATAAGTACATAACCATTTATATGAAATTCAGGTGGAAGAATTCTTCTCTGACGAATTTCACTTGCCATAACAACTGAGGGAGAAGTAGCAATGAAACCAAGAATATTTTTTTCACGTACAATTACTTCATTGTTTTCACCCTGTCCAATATTACGAAACTGCATGAAACGTCTTACAAGACCTTCACGCATGGTAGTTTCATCAACTTCAGCAGCAAAGGCTTCACCAAGTACCTGCATAGATTTACCAGAATGGTCATTCATGGCTTCAATTAAGACTTGATTACGTTCACGAATTTTCTCAGAAGAATCAGCAGCAGACGCTTTAACAAAAGCACCTGTTTCATTAGCCTTCATTGCATTTCCAATCTGCATAAGAAGATCAGCAGTATTAGAAGCATTTATCTCACCTTTGTTATCAGTAAAAGCATTAGCTTGACCAGGAAGTTTGGTTCTACCAATAGCAAAAGGTTCTTTTTTCTTTGTATCAATCACTGTATTTCTATAAGGATTAACCATTTTTTTAATTCTCCATATTTTGTGTAAAACTTTTAAGTTTTAAGTTATTATTTACAAAAGCCGGATAGTTTATGCCGGCTTTAGTATTTTAATTAAACAAATCGTACTCCAATATATGGAATATCAGCAGTAGGAATATGTGTAAGTACACAATCAAGAACAGTACCACTACCAGTATCTGTCAACATACCATTAGCACCAAGCATAACAGGGGAAGATTGTGTCCAACCAGCAGAAGCATCAAACTGATCTGTAAATACTTCGCCTCTAAGAATAACACCAGTTGTACCAGTAATAGCAGAAGGTGTAAAACTAGTATACATAGCCTGATTATTAAACATAAGATCCAAAGAAGTAGGATTATATTTATATGTAATAGACATAAGTAACCCAGCTTGGGCAGCATTGAAGGTCAATGAAGTACCTGCAATACTGTAAGCAGTAGCAACAGTAGAAGGATCCCCGATGGTCAAACCAACAGTACCATTATTAACATAAATCTGTGCTGGGATAGAACCATTTGCAGCAACAGGAATGTAAGAAAGATTAATTGTATAAGGTGGGGTAGCAGGAACATTATAATATTCTACTGTGGTCAATACAGTTGGTGTCAAAGTATAGCTGTAAGAAAACCCAACGAAACGTTCACCTACCACACCCTGGCAAGGATAAACATACTCAAATCCATTATCTAATGCGCTAACGAGAGCTAAACCTTCAGCAGTTACTTGATAACCAGGCTGAATAGGAAGCTCTTTACTGTCCATTATTTTAGTTCGTCCAATAAAATTAAACATAAAAAAATCTCCTTTAAAAATTAATTTGTTTCAATTATTTGAATTTAATACGATCTCTATATGTATTCACAGATGTTTTAACCATACTTCTATTAAGTGAAGAATTAGCAGTTATTTCACTAGTAGAAAAGGGAAGATTACCAGCTTTTAATTTAGCTTTAAACTCTTTCTTTTCAAGATCTTCTTCTGTAATCATAGCATTAACTGTACCACTAGCTTGAATAGTAGCTTTAATTGCAGAATAAGATTCTTCTTTCTTATACATAAGTTCTGTGGCTTTGGCTATGATAGAAGAAAATACAACTGGTCCAGCATTGAGAAAAGAGGCTTCAATAGCCTTCTTCGTATCTGATTCTGGCATACCCCTTGAAACAAATTCATCATAGAAACTTGCCTTGAGTTCTTTATTTAAATCTGAATACACACCTTTCGCAGAACCTTCAATAGCAAGTGCCATACAATCTTGGAATTTAGGAAGAATAGTAGATTGAAGTCTTTCAAATGCCATACTTTCTAAATCAACAGAATTAATAAGTTTTTTGGATTTAAAAATTTCACCATTAAAATCTTTAATCGCACTAGCTAAAGTTGTTTCTTTTACTCTATTAAGAAAAATTTCAGGGAATCTAGCATTATCAAAAATGAGGTGAGAATCAGCACTCATTCGTGATTTTTTTAATTTCAAGAAAGGCTGACCATTATGGAAGAACATCCATGTTGGTTCAGGATTACTAAGAAAAGATGCTTCAATACCTTCTTCAGTTACATTATCAACACCATTTGCATTATCTGCATTAGAATCATAAGGTAATTCTTTTACTTCATCATCATTAATTTCTGGTTCATTTTCACTGTACTCGGTAGTAGAATTACTTGTATCATCATCTACTTCTGAATCACCTGTGTTACCATGAATTTTATCAGTCTTAGCTAAAACACCTTTTTCTTTCATTAAATCAACATATTCGGATGGGTCAAAATCTTCATCCTCTTCTTCAGAAGCTTCCATTGTTAAATGGTTATTTTCAGATTCAAAACCAGGATAATCATTTACATCTTCACTTGGTTCTGTATCAGAAGCAGAATCAACTGTATCTGCTTTAATCAATCTAAGAGCTTTCTTTAACTTTGATACAGCACTAGCTGTTATTTCATCACTACCACTGTCACTACCACTGTCACTACCACTGTCACTACCACTGTCACTACCACTGTCACAACAACTACCATCATCACATTCTTCTTCACAATCATTGGCTCTAATCAATTTTCGTTTGTTTCTTTTATGACTAGCAGAAATATATTCTGTTTCATCAATAGTGTCTTCTACATCATCTGTACCATTATTATCACTACCTGTTTCACTAGAAGCCTGGTCATCACTATCAGTACCTTCATCCTCAGATGCCTTAATGAGTCGAAGTGCTTTCCTCAATTTAGCTGTAGCAGTGGTAAGTGTTTGATCTGAAACAGTACTATCTAAATCATCATCCTCTGAATCACCACAACCATCACCACATTCAGTATCATTTCCTTCTGCTGCTTTGATAAGACGAAGGGCACGTTTCAATTTAGATGTAGCAGTTAAAACATCATCACGATTTACATAATCATGTGTTTCACTACTCAATTCATCATCTGATTCATTAGCTAAATTATCATCAGCGTCATCAGTATAAGAATCATTACCTGCCATATCTTGTGATCCACGATAAGAATCTTTAAGATTACTATTATCTTTATCATTGATGTATGCTGCTTCTAAATCTTCATATTCTGATTCATTAAAAGTATCATCATCATCTTCATCTTTCATAGCCATAGACTTATCAGTGTTAGCTTTAATTCTTTTAAGTCTTTCCCTGCTATCTTTAAGTCTAGCATTAGCCTGTACGACCTTAGGGCCTGGTCGTTCATTATTTACTGCTGAATCATAAAATTCTTCTTCAAAATCTTGGCTTACAGGTGTATTATCTTCATGATCCTCTGATGCATCAGCAAATGTATCTTCATCTGATTCAGGTGATGGGTCATTAACATTCATTGGTGAATTCCCAATATTTCTTTCATTATTCATTCTTGAATTATAAAATTCTTCAGTATCTTCATCTGCAACAATTTTAGCAGAACCACAATGACTACAAAACATAGTAGCTGCCAATTGAGCATTTGATTTAAGTGAATTAGAATAAATATAACTTTTACACTCAACACATTTTAATCTTGGTTCCAAAGATGAAGAAGTAGCACTCAACATAACAGGCAGTGAGTTACCTTTCAACTTTGAAAAACAAATTGGACAAAAATTATCTTGTCTAGCTACAACAAGAAATTTGTCACAACAGGTACACTTAACTTTTGCTAACGCATCAGGTGAACTTGCGTAGATAAGTATCGGTTTCTTTGCCATAAAACTTCCCTCCAAAAAGGTTTAAATTGGATTGCCAACAGCAGTAATATCAGCTGGGTCAGCAACCCAACTATTTTCTATAAAAACTGGATCAACTGCTGATATGTAGTGTAACTTATTATTAACAATATTTCCATACGATCTTAATTCAGTATAATCACCAGGGCATTTACAAGTACGTTCAACACCAGGCCCTAATAAATTACCACATAAAGAACATCTAAAAGTAGTACATACTGCACCCATTGAGAACTGATTGGTTTTAAGTTTTAAAATTTTTTCAGTTAATTCTGGGTATTTTGTTCTATCAAAAGCTGATAATACATTTACTTTATATAAATTATAAGCTGGCACATATGTCAAAGAAGCATCAAGATTAATTCCTTTAGCCTCAAGAAAATTATCATTCTTATGCTCAACATATGTAGGACATCCAACAAAAGTAGAATATCGTTGTCTTTTATACTCTGTATCAAAATCTAATAGTGAACCCATAGAAAATGATTGGTTTCTTCTATTGGGAATACCAGAAGTTATAACAGGTACAGGTATTACAACATAATCTTTTATATTAGCAGATATCTGATACTTTAATGAAGCTGCTTTCAACCATGAAATATCTACTGGCCTATTAAGGCCACTAGCCTTTAAATCTACTACTTTTTTTCTTTTATCAGAATAAACCTCTTGTTTATACATTTCAACAGGAGGAACATCATTCTCTACATAATTACCATAAATCCTTACTTTTTCCACATTTCCCCCTAGGTGAACTACGCATAGCTGAAGCACCTGCGTTTTATGAAACCCACTATAATTCTAAATTTAGATATTTTAGAACATCTTCATTATTCCATATTCTATCTAATGGAACAATCGGAACAAATGAAAAACAACCCTTTTTAACTAATTGTGTTTGTTTTCTTAAAGAAATTAATTTCTTAACTATATCAGTATTTAAGTATGAAACAAAACTTTTACATTTTCAGATATTTTTTCAAACAACATATTCTAGGTTAAATGTTTCAACTTTCCATAATTCTCATCTAATAATCTGTCAGCTTGATTAGGTGTTAAAATTGATTCTCTAGGTATATCTTTAAAGGCGGAGCCTTCCATTTCACTATTTTCTTCCTGCGGAATGGCTTCTTTTAAAGATTTTTGGTATTCCCCTATTTTTTTACGATATTCAACATCCTCTCCTAATGAATTTAATAGATTATTTATATTTAAACCTGCTGCACTTGCATATAAAGCTAAAGGTATGGGTAGCCCCTTATCTGCAACAGTAGATAATGTTTCAATATATGAAGAATCCATTTTAGGGCTTAAATCTTTCATCCAATGAACTGTAGGAATTAAATACTTATTAAAACTAGAAAGATTCTTTTTAGCAGTTATTAGTGTATTTTCATCTGAACCATTAATCCTTACTCTATGATCTAACTGGGCTGGTGTAATCTTTCTTATTTCATGATACTTTGAAAGAAGTAAAAATATCTTATTGTAGATGATATTAGTAGTCATAAAATCACGAAATGCTTTTTGTGTTTCAATAAAGGTAGATAGAGAAACCTCAGCAGTTGCAAAGTTTGCTGAACCACTGTTATGAACTACAATTCCATTAGCAATAAAAGCTGGTGCTTTTTCACTTTCAATTGTTAAATCATATAAGTGTTTTTTTCCTAACTTAACAATACTTCTTATATTATCAAATACATATTTTATTTCAAATAAAGATACTAATTTTTTAGTTAAACTAGGACTTACCTGTTCTAATAAAGAAATAAGGTCATTATATTTTCCTTCTTCATAAGAAGAATATAATAAATTTTTAGCTTCTTTATTTCCTACAACATCATCTAAGAAATCAAAAGTTCTAATTTCCCATTTTTTTATTAATACAGTTTCACCTTCATCATTCTCAAACCATCCACCTACATTAACTTCTTGTTTAATATGCCTTTCTCTTAACAGTTCATTAATATATTTAACTGGAATTCCAATAGTTCTATCTTGTAAGTCATAAATAGTATATTGAGATTTTACACTACATAAATATTTTTGTATTTTAAGATATAATTTATTTCCGAAAGTACCAGTTACCTTTAAATGATTTGAATAATTTCCGAAAGTACCAGTTACCTTTAAATGATTTGAATAATCTGGCATAGAATAACTTAAAATACCTAAATTAATAAGGATTACTCTTATTTGATTTAACACTTTGATAGAATTACTGTAGAAAGTTAAATTTATTGCACCTTCTTTCTTATTAACTGACCCATCACCATCAATAAAGCCAGCTATAAAAGATATTTGACTTTCACTATCTGCTTGAAGAATACTCCAAGGAATTGTTCTTAAATGACACCTTTTAAAACAATTATCATGTCTTTTATTAAAAGGTATATCAAACCCTAAATATATAAACCATTTACTTATTTGTTCACTTTCTAAGTGAACAGTAAAGTTATCAGGGTTTAACCTTTCTTTAAGTCTAGAATGTTCAATTATACAATCTAAGTTAAAGATAGATTTAATTAATAATGTATATTTAAAAATTAAATTCTCATCAGAACTTTCAAACCTAATATGATTATTATAAACTTGTCCATTGCTAAGTATTAAACCAACAAGATAAGATAAATCAGGTGTCATAAATTCTGGTTTAAAGATTTTTAAATTACTATTATCTATTTCTATAAATTCTAAATTTAAAGATAATTTTCTATTAACAATATTTTCACCTTTAATATCTATAAAAATAGTATCATCAAAAGTTAAATCTTTAACTTCTTTCCAGATAGGTTCTAACCCTTTAGAAAGAACTCTAATTAAATGTTTAGGAGTAGCTTTAAAGTTATAACCTAAATTAGAAGTAACTTCCATTACTTCATTCTTTCCACGGTACCACCATTTTGTAGCCTTTACTTCTTTACCCTTAATTCCCTTTATAGATAAATTAATATCAATACCACTATCCTTTTTTAACCCTTTTCTAGAACAAATCTTACCTATAGGAATTAACCCATTTTCAGTACTTATTAAAGTATCACTTGATAAACACAAGAAATCATCATTAATTCCAAGTGCCCTCATTTTAGCACTAGAGAAAACGTCCCATTCATCGCTTACTCTCCAAAAATCACTTCCAGAATTTTTTACTACTATACTATTAGCTACAAATATTGGTGTTCCTGTCATTGATAAATCATAAACATGTTGAATTCCTGCTTTAGTAATTGATTCTACTTTTTCAAACTTATATCTATTAGTAATATTAACATTTATACCACTTGATATACAAATACTTTTTCCTAGACAGTTAATAGCTTCTGTTAAAGATATATTACCATCTTTATCCATAGATAATAATTTATGATTTTCAGTACAATTTAAAATTTTACCAGAAATTGAAGTTAATTGTATTATTTCTTTTTTACCTTGATATATCCAATATTTAGTAAATTGATAGGTTTCATATAGTCCTTCAATTTTTATATATAAGTCAAATTGAGTCCCTGGTTCTAATTTATCTGGATTATGAGAAACTAAACTATCAATTCTTCCTAACCCTTTATCAGTACTTATTAAAGTATCACCTGTCAAACATTTATGTTCTTGAACATCTATTCCAGCCCTAGTAGTAAGAACAGCACCCATAGGGTCTTGGTCAGCATTAATAAACATACCAGTTATATTATCTAGTTGTTCATCAGTTGGTTCCCATTCGTCTGTACCACAATTCTTTACAATAAAACCATTACCAACAAAGGCATGTTCATTTTCTTTATCAGTTACAGTAATATCATAAACATCAACTTTATATGGTATAGGTATTATTGAAACTATAGGGTCTAGGCTATTTAAAGTTGATGATGGGTTTAAATAAGGGTCAACCACTAATAAATCACCTATATTTAAATTCTGTACTTCTTCCCATTTAATATAATTTTTAGAAACTAGAAATTTATGAGTATCAGTTGCTTGAATATTATAGCCTGATTTAGTAGTTATCTCTTTAACAAAATCCATACCATTATAAACCCATCTTATAATATTTATTGTTTTACCATTCTTACCCCTAGTTTTAAAATTTACTTCTTTGTAATCACCTTTACTCATACCTTCTTTAGAACACAAACTATCAATTCTTACTTTACTTCCATTAACTATTATTAATGTATCTCCCGTAAGACAGGTTATATGTGTTATAGCCCTTTGCCTACGCCATGCACCAATTATAGTACCACGCATAAGGGCTTTTTCTATTAACCATATAGGAAGTATTCTTGTATAGTAAGATAATGAATGAATACCAGGTACATTTGATCTACTTAAATAAATAGTATTTAATGGTTCTAATTGTATTTTTTCTTTTTTTAATAATGCTAGAAATAACTCATTAGGTATTTCACTCAATGCTTCTTTATCCCTAGGATCCTTTGATCTAAGAAATTTCTTCATTTCAGCAGAAACTTTTAAATCTATTTTAGGGTCATATCCTTTTAATGGAATAGGCATAATTTCACATATATCTGGGTCATGAATAGATAAATCTGTAAATATACCTTTACCCTCATCAAATATTAATGAACCTATAACAGAACCAAGGACTAAATATGAAACAGAAAGTTGAATCATAAGTGAATGAATATTTAATTCACTTAGACTATCTTCATATATTCTAATAACTGATTTGTCAGAAATTCCTGTTATAACACAATCGGACCAAGGTAATGTTGACATTAAATCTACAGCTGGCCCAGAAACGCTATCATAAAGATAAATTTCTCTATATAGAGAATTTAATGTCAACTTATTATTTGAACCAATCATGTCATCTAGTAATTTTGACTCATAATTGGTAGGAAGCATATAAGCACTGGAGCCAGTACCATAGATACTTGCTTTATTACTTCCCATTACATTACCAGATAGTTTGGAATAGTTCAGCTTAAACATCTTTTTACCTTATTAAGAATTTGTGGTGACTGCTGCAACAGCAGTGGCTGCAACAGAAGCAGCAGTAGAAGCAACAGTAGGGGTAGTCGCAGCAGAAGCATTAGCTGCTGCAGTAGTAGCATGAGTAATAGCTACTTCCAATGCAGCAGATACAATAGGAGCTGCCACATTAATACCTTGTGACGTAATATTATTAGTTATATTATTAATTGCATTAGTTCTACCATCAGCAGTGGTAAGGATAGAAGGATTAGCTGCTACTGCATTTACTTCTTTTAATGCACTAGTCATAATAACAGAACCTTCTGCACTCATAAGTTCCATAGCAAAAGGTTTAAGAAATGTCCAAACATCACTAAAGAATAACTGAATATCTGTTTCAACTGTACTAAAAAAACTCATTGTAATTCTCCTTTTTAAATATAAAATTATTTACTAACTGGAGTACCACTTGGTTGTGAAACACTAATTTGTATATTAATCACTGCATGTTCAATAGCTGCATTAATCATAGGTATTGAAACAGTTATATTGTTATCTTCTAATTGATTTGTAATAAGAGTAGTAGCCATAGACTTTTTCTGAACGGAAGTCATGGGTTTTTGGGTAGAAATTATAGAAGACTGATATGTTTCAACTGCTTGAACAGCTGCCTGAACTATTTCTAAAAATATTCCACCCTCATTAGTTATTAATTGTGTAGCAAATGGTTTAAGAAAAACCCATGCTTTGGAAGTAAAGAATTCTATATCCTCTATAATAGCCATGAAGCTCATTTTTTACTTTCCTCACATTGAATTCATTTCTTTAAGATTTTTCATATATCTAGGACCTCTTTTCTTTCCAACATCCGATCTAGTGCCTCTTTTTCTAATAGCAGTTTCTTCTGCTTTTTTTTCTTCCTTGTAACCCTGATGAAGAAGGTCTTCTATCTTTTTAATATCATAATGTGTAAGAAGTTCTGCTATTTGATCTTGTAAAGAACCTTTTTTATAAGAAGGCATTTCTTCTTTTATTTCTTCAGGTGTTATACTATTAATTAAATCATCAGCAGAAGTTGGTTTTGATATTTCAGGCATTGCTTTCTTCTTTCTAGGGCCATGTTTATATACCCCCTCAGATGCACCTGCTTCTTCTGCTCCCTCTGGCTTATTCCACCATTCTTTAACAATTTTATGAACATCTTTAACATGATAGTTTCTTCCAATTTTCTTTGGAATAGATTCTGCCACAATAAATTTTTGAGCAGCAGAAGTACTTAATCTAAATGCTAAATCGTCATCATAGTCAAGAAATACATTTTGGGATGATACGTGCCTTATAGTTGCTTTTGCAAACTCTAGTCCTTTCGTATCCTCTAAAGATTCAGGCCATAAAACAACAACTTTCATTCCTTTTTTAAGTTTTGGTGTAGAAGCCTGTAACTCAGCTAATGCACTTTTAATTAAATAATTAGCATACTGTTTAACATACTGTCTTTTTTTGTGATTCATACTTAATATTCTCCTTTAAATTAAAATCTTTTGCTAGGAACAAGAAGTTTTTTGTCTTTTTTAGACATTGTTTGTGGGTTAAATGTTCGTTTTGCTAATTCTAACGCTTCTTCTTTAGATAAATTATGAGATTCTACTAATCTGTTTGCATACTCTAATATTTCATCTTTATAAAATTTAAATTTTTTATCTAAAACTTCTTGTTCTTTTCTTTGATTAATAACTTCTTCCTTATTCACAATATCTTTTTGTGACCTATGTATTTTAGCTTCTTCTTCTAAAGTTGTTGATGCAGAATCTTCTTTTTTAACCATTTTAGGTGAAGGATCTCTAAAAAAAGATTTAACATATTTATATACTGACCTTTCTTTAATAACACCTTCATATTTATCATCAACACCTTTTCCTATAAAATAGATAGAATCATAAGGTAGTTCACCTTTTTCTTTCTTGTAATCATACTCAAAATAAACCATATTATCTTTTACATCAGTAACAGTGGCTAAATAAAATGCTTTTGTATTTCCAGTAATATTAGGATATTGCACAAGTACTCTATCACCTGTATTAAATATAGGTATTGATGCTTCTAACACAGAAAGAGCTTGAGAAATTAATTTAATGATTTCTTTATTCATAATTTAAGTCCTATACTATTAATTATGTTTGTGACTATATCTACAGCATATTTAGCTTCAATAGATGCTACTTCTTTAGTTTTTAATTTATCTAATGCTTCTTTAATAGCTTTTTTAAGTTCTGCTAAATCTGTATCATTATAAAAAGCTGCATTTTTAGGCATATTTATATAACGCCAAGCAGCTAATATATGTTTAGGCGTATCAATAGGGTACTTATTATTAGTAGGGTCAGCAAATGTTACTTCACCATACTTTTTAATTCCATTTTCAGGATTAACGTCCTCCCTAATAGATATTCCACCTTCTAGTATGCTAATAGCTTTAAGTATATAATTCATAAGCATGTTCCTATTTAAGGAAATGGGTTGGTCTAGTAGGTTCAGTATTAGTAGGTTCAGTATTTTTTTGTATATGGTGAGGAAGGTCATACACTGCTTCGTCTTCTTCAATCTTTTTATGCTCATTTTCTCTTTCATCAGCAGCAGCCCTTTCTAAGGGGTCTTCCTGAGATACCTGCTGCAATTCTCTTTTCTTTAACTCTCTTCTAATTCTTCTTCTACCACTACCTGCACCACCTTCTATTAAAGAAAGAACTGCTGCTTCTATCAGAGCAGATGATTCAACATTTAATACTTTTTTAGGTGCATTAACCCATAGTTTTTTAACTTTAGGCCTATAAATCCATGACATAAAATAAGTAACTGATCTTCCTATTTCTGGTGCATTAGTCTCTATTTTCTTACCTATTCCTACAAAACATTTAGACGTTTTTTTCAATCTAAATTTTTGTAAACTATCTAGTATAAAATAAACAAAGTCTTTATCAACTATTGTTACTGTACCACACCTATATTGTGGCTGAGAAGCCTCTGGAGGATAAAGAATAATAATCCTATCACCTTTTTTAAAAGTAGGTACTGGGTTTGAATCTGATGGTGTATCTGGGTGAACTTTTAATTTACATTTCTCTGGTACTTTAGGTAATTCTTTTGATTTATTTTTAGGAATGACAGTATGTTTAGTATTTCCTTCTTTTTTAGGTGGTTCTATCAATGCTCGCTTAGGTGAAACTGGTTTTAATTTAGATATTGGTTTTAAAGGTATTTCTGCCAGAATCTCTAAAGATTTAATTGTATCTTTCAATACTCCTTTTAAACTCATAAATGACTCCCTTACTACCTATGAGAGATTCTCATGTTATTGAACCCATTAATGCAAATATTTTATCAACATAGTCTAATGACTGTTTATATATCCAAGTTTTAACTTGTTTTGCAGCTGGCTTTAATTCATTCCAAGTATTACAGTTACAAATCTTTTGTGCTTTTAATACATTACCTATACCACCATTATAACTTGCAAACATATAGGCTAATTTATCATTTTCTGTAGCTTCATTCTTCCAGGTATTATACAATGTACTATCATAATAAATACCGGCTTGTATATTCCATTTAGCTGTATCAATATTTCCTAATATATCAGGATTTTTCTTTTTTATTTCTCTAAATGTAGCAGGCATAACTTGAAGCACACCTCTCGCATTACATTCACTATGAGCATTTTCATCTAAACAGCTTTCACAAATAGCCTGACTCTTAATCCAAAGCCATTTATCATTAGAAACACCAAAATAATGTTTAACATTTGCTTTGAATAAAGCATCATACTTTGTAGAATATTTACTATTTTGTACTGGTTTTATTTTAATAGAATTTGTATTAATAAGTGTATCATCAGCATAACTTATTTTACATATCATTAAACTAAATATTAATAACAGAATTATACGTTTCATATATTTCCCTTAAACTTTCCTAAATTTACCAGTGAAGTTAAAAGGTGGTTTAATACCATCTTCCTTAGATACAACTATTGAATTGTATATTTTAATAGTATCTGGTATTTCTTGAATTTTTGTACCTACTAAGTTCAAATCTTTTATATACATATTTCTAGGTAATGACCTCAAATGACTATAGGCTGCATTAAGAATATCTATATTTAAACCTTCTGGTAAAGTCTCAATCTTTGTACCATTAATAGATAAATCTCTTACTTTTAAGTCACTAGGTAATTCTCTTACTGAAGTATCAGAAATATCTAATTCACCCTTTACACGCAACCCATTCATGATAAATCTTAAATTTTTATTCCCAGAAGCATTTAAGTCTCCTTTAATAGACCAATTCTTAGGTATAAAATCAATCATTTTATACCTAATATCTAATGAATGTTTAATAAGTATATCTTCTGGAAGTTCTACTGTTGGATATATTTTATTGTTAATCATAAGTGAATAGTCTTCACCTAACAGTTCAAGATATTTTTTCTGTTGAGAAGTTAAATGTTTTGTATCATACTTAGAAAGGTCTATATTTATCTTTTTTCCTTTCTTTTTATGTTTAACAGCTTTTAATATTTTTTTATTTTGCTTCTTATAAGCACCTTCTAACATAATTAAAGCATTTGAAATTAATAGAACAATATTCTTATTATCCATTATTATCCCTCTTAATACCTAGAAAAACCATATTTATCTGGTTTGCCATATTTACGCTTGGGTTCTACATATTTGCCAGTATTTTTTAATTTCCATTCTTTCTCTTGTTGTGTTAATACTTTTTTACATTTTAAAATAAGTGGTTGTATAGCCATATATGCTTCACCAGGTACTGTATAAACTTTATCTAAATGAAGATAAGGTTTTATATCAATTCCAATTTTTTCAGCCGATTTTAATATTCTTCTTACTGTTTCACTCCCACCATTTTTACTATCTTCTTTTACTTGCAATTGCTCATAGTTATCATTTATCTTTTCAATTTGTTTTTCTCTTTCTTCTTTAGTGTCTACAAGGTGTTTAGAATAATCCATACGTCTTTTATATTCTTCTAATTGGGCTTCTTTTCTTTTTTTCTTATAATCATCACTTAAAGAATCTTCAAAGTCTTGTTTTTGTTTTTCCCTTTCTTCTACTTCTTTTTTAATGCTATCATGAAAATCTTGTAACCATTTTTTTTCTTTTTCTGATCTATTAGCCAATCTTTCTTCATCTTTTTTTCTTTCTAATTTTTCTCGTTCTTCCCTAGGTGAAACTTTTGCCATTTCATTAAAATCACATTCTTTATTGTGACCTTTTTTTAATGTATCAATCTTTTCATGTGTATCCTTAGGCTTTAGCCACTCTGGTTTTGGTTTATTAAAAAATGAAGTTATATGCTTGTACACTTCATTATCTAATATAGGTTTAGGATGTTTATCTGGCTTACCTTTAGCTATAAATAATTCTGACTGTTCTGGTAGTACATTATTCTTAGTATGTTTATCATCATAGTCAAGTGTTACTTTACCATTAGAAACCTTAGTTATTGTAGCTAAGTAATAGACTGAATCTTTTGGATCTTTTACTAGAACTCTGTACTTTTCAGAAAGTTTAGGAATACCACTAGTTAATATAGCTAATGCTTCTGAAATTAATAGTATTAGTTTTTTATTCTCCATATAGTATTCCTATTTTAACTTATATTTTAGTATCGAGTACATTGAAAAACATAGTTATTAAAATTAAATGTTTCATAAAATCCTTTAGATACAAAAATATTCTTTAAACTTTAAAATTCCTAATATTTCTTATAGCTTCTTCAATACTACCTGGTTCGGGTTTTTCTGATTTTCTTCTAGGTTTTTTAAGTTTTTTATTGGCAGAAATAAAAGCTTCTCTTCCTTCTTTTACTTTCTCGGCTAATGCACTAAAAGAATTCATAAATAATTTTTTATGCTTTTTCTCACTATAAGGTCCTTGTAAAATTCCTGCATCAATATCTTCTTTAGCTGCTCCTTCTAAAAATTTCTCTAATAGTCTAATACTTTCTTCAGAAATATCGGATTCACAAGTTTTTATATTGGACTGTAACTCCTGTAAATTTTTTAAAGTTAAATCTTTATTAATTTTTTTTATAGCATTATCAAGATTATTATAAATTCTAGTATAATAATCTTTAAAGGCTTTAACATTTTCTTCATAAGACTCTTCTTGTTCCTCATCATCAGTTGCATTTAAAATAGCTAAAGCACTGCTCAACAATTTTGCTGCTTCTCTTTGATTTCTGTTCATTGTGTTATCCTTTTTAAAAGTTAATTTAAAGCATGACCTACAACAGTTGAAACTGCTACACCAACACCAATCAACATTCCAGCAACTACAATACCAACTGCAATGTTACCTTTAGCCAATTCATCTTCCATTACAAATGGTATCATTCTATCAAACATTTTAAAACCAATTATCATACTAATTAGTGTCAGTACAATACCAATAATAGCATACCCATAATTTGTCATAGCAGTAATAAACATTTTTTATTCCCCTTTTAATCTTTTTCTTCTTAATTTACTTGCCGTAACACCCCATTTATCTTTAATCTTTTTATCTGAATTGTATATACCACTCAGTATGTCCTTAGCATATTCTATTTCTCTTAATAGATACTCTTTAAGTATTTTAGGGAAAAAAGATTTAATCTTCTCTTCTCTATTTGGATTATCTATTTCCCCTAGTTTATACCCTATTTGTTGTTTTTTAATTAATTTTTCTGCTATCTCTGGTAATTCTTTTTCTTTTTCTTTATAGAAAGTCATTGATTCATCTAACTTTTTCTTTAATTTGAATAATGCTTTCTCATTTGTTTCTTTTTCATACTCCTCTACTGTATTACTCAAATTCTCATATTCGTCTAATATTTTTTGTCGTTCAACTTGAACTTCTTTTTCTAACGGGTTTTTTCTATATTCTTTTAATTCATTATCCCTTTCTATAGCTTCAATTTTATTTAATGCACTTTCAATTAAAGTAATTAATTTCTTATTCATTTCTTTACCTTTTTTGTTCTAAAAATAGATATAGCTATTATTCTATATTGTCCTTAATATGTTTTAAGAATAATATTAGAACTCATTTAAACCTCAATGTTATTTTCAATAATCATATCAGGTGTTATATATGCTATACCATGATTTTTTACTATAACTTCTGCTTCTGTTTTAACACCATCTGATTTAGTTATATAGTTGTATAACAATTGTAAATTAATGAATACATCTAATTTTCTAACAGGTACTTTTATTAAAATGCTGTTAGGAAAGTTGGTCATAAATTTCTTAGCTATATCTATATCAAAAGACCAGGAAGTTAAATCTCTTTTTAAAGCTTTAATGTTTTGACCATTAAGAAAATATTTCATACCCTGTGGAGTTAACTTCAAACCTCGATATACATAACCACCTTCAACTTTTTTATATTTATCTGGAATTTTTATATCTTTTACATCAGAATATATTCTTTCACCTAATTCAATAGATAATATTATTTTTGACTAGTAAAACAGTAGTTAAAATATATATATTTTTAGATTTAGAATCAGGCCATAATAAAACTATTCTGTCACCTTTTCTTAAAGTTGGTACTTTTTCTTTACTTAATATTTTATCCATAATAATATTACTTTTATTTAAAAGAAGATAATAATTGGTGAATTACACATAGCTAAAGCACCGAAGTTTTAGCTATCCATAAAGTTTATAATTTAATTTAATAGTAAATGGTGTGCGTTTGATGCATTTAGCCCTACCTTGTTTTAACAATAGTCTTGCTATAACATTTGTTGTTGGCATCAATGGTTTTCCTTCTTGACTTATTACATAT
>Ga0209083_1000614_pt1 | contig 50028 bp, 40 predicted proteins | sample AM7aDNAmetaG_FD_184132 | JGI IMG/M metagenome (GOLD analysis project Ga0209083, IMG submission 184132) | Freshwater microbial communities from Finland to study Microbial Dark Matter (Phase II) - AM7a DNA metaG (SPAdes) (version 3) | ecosystem: Environmental > Aquatic > Freshwater > Lake ...
CAGAGCTGCGCGATCGGGATATGATATAGGTACAAAGGTCAGCTTTAAGACAAAATACAATATTTCACTCGATCTGGATTACGACTTTCTTCTCAAGGCTGATTATTATGAGCATTATGGAAGCGTGGCCGTAAGGTATGGTTTCTAAGAATCGCAAGATATTCAAATTATATGGAACGGCACACTTTTAGAACAGTTTCATTCTCGGCTTTCATAACTCGTTGATATATAAAGGAGTAGGGATTCGGGGAATGATTCCCCATCGTCCCCGCCATATCAGCACAATAAGCCTGTCTCGACGGAATACCATCGGCAGGTTTTTTCTATAGAGCCTAAATCTTGATCAAGCTAAGAGTATTTTGGAAGGGAAAAAGGTAATTAGGATAGTGGCTAAAAGCCCGACCGACCCTACCAAGCACTATGTTTTACTGTGACACGTTTACGGTGTAACAAAATTAAGGGTATGGTTCTGTTTTCTACCGAACTGGACGTATAGAGGCAGGAAATAAAAGGACACATGAAGAAAATTTCTCAGCCCCAGACATGCGCCGCTCTACCATATCGAGACCTGCCATGAAGCACAGATTAAATCCCAAATATATGAAGCTGGCGGTGAAGGCGGCCCAAAAAAGCATCAGGACTTTGGGCGGAGGCCCTTTCGGCGCCTGTATAGTTAAGTCCGGCAAGGTAGTGGCTGTCGCCGGGAACACCGTATTTAAAAAAGATGCTACTTGCCACGCGGAAATCAATACCATAAGGATAGCTTCGAAGAAGCTTAAGACATACGATCTTTCGGGATGCGTTATGTATACCACTACAGAGCCATGCCCGATGTGTTTTAGCGCCATCCACTGGTCCGGGATAAGCTGCGTCATATTCGGCTCCAAGATAGCCGACGCGGCAAAGGCCGGGTTTAACGAGCTTTGCATATCCGCCAAAAAGATGAAGAAAGAAGGCGGAAGCAGGGTTAAAATATACTCGGGCTTTCTTGTAAAGTGTTGCGGGAAGCTGTATAAAGAATGGAAGGCCTTGGAAAAAGGAAGGCCAGGCCTTATAGATCATAAATCTCCTTATTTCAAGTAAAATGCCGATAGTAAAACTAGAGAACATTTAGATGAGAATAACCGTTTTGATCGAGAATAGGCCAAGCACTACCGATTCACGACTCGCGGCTGAATGGGGATTGTCTCTACATGTCGCGTTCAACGGTCATAATATTCTCTTCGACACGGGCGCTTCCGGGTCATTCGCGAATAACGCCGAGCATCTTTCTGTCAATATACCTTCCATTGATGCCGTGGTTTTATCTCACCATCATTTTGATCACGGAGGAGGCCTTCTACGCTTCTTAGAGTTAAATTCTGCAGCAAAGGTGTATCTGGGCCGCACGCCAAACGGAGATTGTATAGGCAAAAAGTACGGGTTAATAAATAAGTATATAGGACTCGATAAAACGCTAATAGCAGACTACCCCGGCAGATTTGAGACTGCCAGTGAAGATATTGAGATACTCCACGACGTTTTTATTTTCCCCCGCATTCTTGGCAGCCATCCTAAGCCCCATGGGAATAAGCATCTTTTTTTGAAAATAGGCAATGCCCTGGTGCCAGATGATTTCACTCACGAGATCATCATGGCGATCAAGGAAGACGGTAAGTTCGTAGTCTTCACGGGCTGTTCCCATAACGGCATTCTCAATATGGTGGATACGGTGGCTTCGAAATTCAAGGGCGTCCCGATCAAGGCGGTGATAGGAGGGTTTCATCTCATAGGAGTACCGCCGCTTAATTTTATAGCGGGTACGAAGTCTGAAGTCAGGGGCCTCGCAAGATCGATATTGGATTATCCGATAGAAAAGACCTATACAGGACATTGTACGGGCACGCCGGCGTTCAAAGTCTTAAAATCTGTAATGGGAGAACGTCTGATAGATATAAGCACGGGCAATCGTTTTGAGGTATAAAGGCAGAGAAGGCCACGCCTATTATTCTTGATAATGGCAGGCCCTCCTGGCTGTTTCGCGGCTGATATTTAATGATCTGCCTATCACGTCATAACTCATGCCTAACATATGCGGCAACTTTGCCTTATGAGAGTATATTTTGTATAATATAGCTTGTTTATTGACAGGAATCACTATATTAGCAGTGATTCCGGACGCGGTTCGAATTGGTACGTACCGGGTCCGCCAGTTTTTGCTCAGGTAAAAGTGCCCCTGTAGCGACGAGGGCTTCTGAAAAGGAAATAGCATGAAAAAAGTTTCATCAAGTAATTGTACTGGCGGGAATATTGTTATTTATCAGGCCAAAGATAATCAGGTTACGCTTGAGGTTAAACTCGAGCAGGAGACGGTGTGGCTTACGCAAAAGCAGATAGCCGCTCTTTTTAATATTGATCGAAGCGTGATAACGAAACATTTACGTAACATATTTAAAAGCAATGAGTTAAAGCAATATTCAGTATGTGCAAAAATTGCACATACTGCAGCTGACGGTAAGGTCTATGAAACTGCATTTTATAATCTGGATGCTATTATTTCACTCGGCTATCGTGTCAATTCGAAGCGCGCTACTCAGTTCCGTATTTGGGCCACCAGCATTCTGAAAAAACACCTTGTTGATGGATACACATTGAATGAGCATCGCCTTCAGGAGCAGACCAGGAAACTCCAGGCCCTCCAAAAAGCGATCAAGCTCATTGGCAGCATGAAGGACCGCAAGGAACTCGATTATAAAGAGGCGATGGGACTTATCGAAGTCATTAATGACTATAACTACGCTCTCGGCCTTCTCGATGATTATGATTACAAGCGCCTGAAGATAGTAAAGACGTCAAAAGACGAGAAATTCATCCTAACCTATCCTATCGCCGCGAAGGCTGTTGATGAATTGGCTAAGCGGTTTGGCGGGTCGAGTCTTTTCGGAAAGGTGAGGGACCAGTCATTCAAAAGCTCCGTTGTTTCTATCTATCAGACCTTCGACGGTAAGGAGCTCTACCCGAGCATTGAGGAGAAGGCGGCAAACCTACTATATTTTATCGTCAAGAACCATTCGTTTGTAGATGGCAATAAGAGAGTTGCGGCGTCGCTCTTCCTGTGGTTCCTTGAGAAGAACGGTATTTTGTATCGAAAAGATGGCTCAAAGCGGTTGGCAGATAATGCGCTCGTTGCGCTCACTCTCATGATCGCAGAGAGCAGTCCCGCAGAACGCGATGTTATTGTGATGCTGGTAGTGAACTTAATCAATAAAGAGAATTAGGTTGTCGCCTTCGCAATGACGACGTTGTTATTGAATTGAGCTCGAACAAAGCGGTGAACACACCGCTTTGTATTATATTGTCGGTCTATTTAATTAAATGGAATCTGGCCTTGACAATTATTAAAACATATTGTATACTTTAATACATAGGATTGTATTATTTGATACAATAAATTGTATGGAATATAGAATAGCTAAACAGGGTTTATTAGACTCGCTCGGTGCATGGAATGGCTTTCTAAAACGGAAAGTCCATCTTGTCGCTTGCGGTGGAACTGCGCTGACTTTATTGGATATCAAAGCATCGACAAAAGATATCGATATCCTCGTGCCGGAAATTGATATTGCCAGACTTAGCCGGCGGTTTAAGGAAACGGCTTCTTATGATGTGTCGGAGGACAAAGTAAATAATAACCTAGAGCATTTTATCAGGCTTCTTAAAAAAGAAGGGCTTTAATTATGAAAGACAATAATCTCTTAAAGCGCCTAAGCGCCCTGGGATTTCCTCTTTTTGAAACAGGAGAGATGGAAGATGCTAACCTGGCGCTGGCGGATGTTGTGAAGTCAGGGGATCTTCGTCTTTGGGAGGGATTTCCTGTTGTTCTTGCGACGAGCACAGAGAAGGGGCGTTTCGACTATGCTAAAACAGTTGGCTATCTTAAGAGCAAATCAGATAAGCTTGTCCTGGCATCTTTGTTGGCAATGTCTCTTGCTTTGTACAAAGCTCTCAATTTAAAGTTTCTGTGGGCAAATGCTCTCGCACGATCGCTTAGTGTTGAGCGCAGGAAAGAATCAGAGGGGTATTTTAATTTATTAAAAAAGGATCAGGATCTAAAAGTTAATGGACGCTCTATGTCGAGTCAGCGGTTAAAGGCTACATTTAACAGTTATTTCAAAAAAGCGTCGGAGGATCTAAGCGATTTTCTTTCCGCGAAAGAAGAATTTGGCCTAGAGTACGCACTGTCTCAGGTATTTCCACCGAAGCAGAAAGAACTTTTTATGAAGAAACTCAAAGGAGAAGCTCTTACAAAGACAGAGAAGGAATATTTCTCTCGCGTAATAAAGAAGAGAGTCCAGGCCCTGGCCAATGCCGACCTGCATCGGCTGTCTTGTAAATTATTGGAAGAATAGCGTATATTTTGTGTAATATAGGCTGTTTATTGACGGGAATCACGATATGGGCAGAGATCTCGGAAAAGGTTCGAATAGGTACGTACCGGGTCCGCCAATTTTTCTAAAAAACGGTCAACGGCGATGCGATTGTTTTGCTTTGACGGTAAATATCTTGTATAATTCCACTATGTCCGCCAAATTGTGCATCCGGCAAACCTTAAAGGGGATCCTTGAATAAATTGCTCGGGCATATTAAAAAATCTTTTTTAAATATCCTTCCCGCGCTCATCTTCTTCCTGCTGATGTTCCATATGCTCGCCGTTTCTAAAGCCCTGATATTAAAGGAATATGGTATTGTTATTCCGTCTTCGGCGGTAGCGATCATCGGTTCGCTGATAGTCGCGAAAGTAGTTCTTATAGCCGACAAATTACCGTTTCTTAATCTTTACCCTAAAAAGCCGCTTATTTATACCGTAGCAGTAAAGACGTTCGTGTTTGGGATAGTTACGATCATATTTTTCTTGCTGGAGGCGCTTATCCACCAGGGTATAAAGATCGGGAATTTTTCCGGGGCATGGGAGCATATGAATGCCGAAGTTGATTGGCAGGCGTTCTGGTTGCGCGAGGCATGGGTCTTCGTGATGATATTATTTTACTGTGCGGCGACAGAGCTTGCCCGGGCAGTCGGCGCCGGAAGAGTCAAAGAGATATTTTTCGGCCGGACAAAATAAGAATGCGATTCGAATTGGTGCGTACCGGGTCAGGCCATTTTTAATAATGTAGGGGATAAATATGAGTAAGAAAGATAAGAGAATAATAATTATTGCCCAGTGTCTAGTTAACCCATACTGCAGGGTTCATATACTCGGTCAGAATTTTCCTTTGTCCCGGGAGATCATGAATTATCTTATGGAGAAGCATGTCGGTATCATCCAATATCTCTGTCCGGAAACCAGCGCCATGGGTTTGATGCGAAATCCACAAGGCCGCCAGCAATATGATAACATCTTCTTCAGAGACCATTGCAAAGAGCTATTAAAGACACCGATGCTTATGGTGAAGGAGTTTATTAAGAACAATTATCGTCTTACATGTTTTTTAGGGTTGGAAAACAGCCCTACGTGCGGGATTCACTGGGGGAAGCATAAAATAAACAGATATCAGACGGAGTCACCTAATCCTGTCGATAAACCTGACGCGTCCGATCCGGCCCTCGCGGGCATAATGGCTGAAATATTGTCGGAGGAACTCGCCAAAGAAAATATAAAAGTACCGTTTCTGGAATTTCCGGCGCTCTCACCTGCGGATTCGGAAAACAGGAAGAGGTTCTGGGAAGATCTACGCAAGGTAGTTGAGCCAAATCTGCCTTGAAAATTAAGGAGGTACCCGGCATGAATTTGAAAGAATATTTTAAGAAGAAAAAGGGATTCGGCGTTTTGAGCACCGCCGATGATAAGGGCGTAGTCAATTCGGCGCCATATGCCAGCCCTCACGTGATAGATGATACGCACGTAGCGTTCATTATGGGTGACAGGCTGAGCCACGCGAATATAAGAAAAAATCCATATGCGGCATATCTTTTCAAAGAGGGACTGTTCGGTTATAGCGGCAAAAGGCTCTATCTGAAGAAGGAAAGTGAGTCCGAAGACCAGAATCTGATTGTAAATACCTGTAAAGCGACGTATCCTGGCCCATACTGCATTCCACAGTTTATTAATGGCAGTTTCATCGTATTTTTTAAGGTCGAATCCGTGCTGCCGCTGGTCGGAGGCGATGCATAGGATATAATCACGACTGAAGAGGTAATATGATGAATAAAGGCGGATAAAAATGAAAGAACGTATATTAATAGTCGAAGACAATAAGAACATATCGAAATTGGTTAAATTCAATATTGAAAAAGCCGGTTATGAGTGCACTATTGCTTCGACAGGGGAAAAGGCTTTAGAAGTACTGAGTGATCAGCCAATTGATCTGATAATATTAGATATCATGCTACCCGGTATGGATGGCTTCGGAATTTGTCGTGCGATAAAGGAGAAGGAAAAGCTTAAAAACATACCTATAATAATGCTCACTGCGAAGGGCGAAGAAGTCGATAGGATCGTGGGTCTCGAATTGGGCGCGGACGACTATATGGTCAAGCCGTTCAGCCCGCGAGAGTTAGTGCTCAGGGTAAAGGCGATCCTTAAGAGAGGAAAGGTTGAAAGCATTAAGAAAGACATGCTGATGGCAGGGGGAGTAACCATAGATATACCGAAACATAAGATTACAGTCAAAGATAAGCCTGTAGACCTTACTCAGATGGAGTTTAAGCTTCTGGTGACCCTCATTGAAAGACGAGGCCGGGTTCAGACCAGAGACAGGCTTTTGTCAGACGTGTGGGATATGAATACCAATGTAGATACGCGCACCATAGATACACATATAAAAAGACTAAGAGAGAAGCTGGGTAAATCCGGCAGCTTTATCGAAACAGTGAGAGGGCTCGGATATAAATTTAAGGAAGAAGATGAGGATTAAGATATATTGGAAATTAACCTTCATTTTTTGTTCGCTCGTTGTTTTTATACTTACCGCGGCATATTTTCATCTTAACACCAGCATCAAAACCTATACCGAAGCACGTATTAATGAAAATCTTAAGAAAGAACTCCTTCTAAATCAGAATCTTCTCGATAATGAGCTAAATAACAATATAAATTCTACTGACGCCGAAGGCCTTGCCATTAGAATAGGACAGTATCTGGGATTACGTGCGACTATCATAGACCCGGATGGTGTTGTTATTGGAGACTCAGAGGTAAATAAGAATGACCTGGAAAAACTCGAAAATCATATAACAAGGTCTGAAGTTCAAGATGCTCTGCGAAAAGGTTTCGGGCAAAGCAAGCGGTTTAGTGTGAGTATAAGAAGAGAGATGCTTTATATGGCAGTCCCTCTGAATAAAGACAAGCTTATTGGCATTCTTAGATTTGCTATCCCGCTTTCCGATATCGAAATTATTGAGTCAAAAATGTACAGGACCTTAAGCATAACGATAATCTTCGCATTCCTTGCCACATTGATCGCTAGTTTTTTTGTTTCGATCATGATATCGAAGCCTTTATACGAAATGTCAGGTATAGCGAAGCGCCTTGCAAGCGGTGATTTTTCGCGAAAAGCAATAGTGCGCTCTAACGATGAGACCGGCGATCTTGCAAAAGCCTTAAATAATATGGCGGATGAGATCAATGCTAAAGTAAAAAGTATCTCATCCGAAAAAGCCAAGCTGGAAGCGATACTGTCCAGCATGTTCGAAGGCATCATGCTTACGAATGAAAAAGGCGAGATCCTGCTTATGAATCCGTCTATCAGAAAGCTATTTCTTATAGACTCTTCACCGGAAGGGAAAAGGCCTTTGGAAGTTATACGAAACAATGTTATTCAGGAGATCGTAGACAGAGTATTACATAACAATAAAGAGGTTATAACGCAAGAAGTGAGTATCTCTATTCCGGAAGAGAAGAAAATAATGATAAACGGGGTGCCGATTGTTAAGGATGGTATCGTAGAAGGCGCCGTTTTCGTATTCCATGATATTACGGAACTTAAGCGGCTGGAAGAGGTCCGTAAAGACTTTGTAGCCAATGTTTCCCACGAGCTTCGTACTCCCATATCGAGCATTAAAGGGTATGCTGAAACGCTTCTGGATGGTAAGGCTGATAATGAAGATACTGTTAAAGAGTTCTTAAATATTATTTATCAGGACAGCGATCGTCTGGCGAATCTTATCGATGATCTATTGGACCTGTCCAAGATAGAATCCGGCAAGATGAAGATGGAGTTTGAGCCGCTGGATATCTCGCCCATAATTAACCGCTCGGTAAATGTGCTGGAAAAATCGTCAAAGGACAAGTCTCTGTCAATAAAATTAAATGTCCCGAATGATTTACCAAAGGTATTGGGTGATCAGAAGAGGTTATTGCAGGTTTTCTTAAATCTTTTAGATAATGCAATAAAATATACAACCGAAGGTGGCCTGATAAACGTAGTTGTCTCTGGCAAAGAAAAAGTTGCTCAAGTGGATATCTCTGATACCGGAATAGGTATTCCTGGAAAGGACCTACCGAGAATATTTGAACGGTTTTATCGTGTTGACAAAGCCCGTTCCAGGGAATTAGGAGGGACCGGTTTAGGTTTATCTATTGTTAAACATATAGTTCAAGCCCACAATGGTCAGGTATGGGTTCAGTCAGAGCTTGGCAAAGGATCTACTTTTAGCTTCACCCTTCCGATGGCCTAAGAATAGTTCACAAACAATTCACAACTCCTTAAAGATGGCCTATAGGCCCATGTGATATATTCCGGTATGGTTATAGCGCAAATGTTCTAAGCGCAATAACGATCGGGGTATATTACAATGCGCCGCAAGTTTAATGTTCTTACTATAGTAATTCTGATCTCATCGATGCTGACTCTCGATATTACCTGGGCATATCCGGACAATGGGACAGGTAATAATCTTGCGGCAGAATCGATGTTTGCCAGTCAGGAAGGACTGGCAAAACTGCGTGCAATGGCTATTGCAGCAGCTATAAGAAATGGCGGCACTCCTACCGCAAATGTTACACTCGAATCTGTCCAAAGATTCCTTGCCGTGGGTGAAAGGGACCGGCGCTTCCCGGAGAACCTCTCCTACGATATATCCGCAGACGCCGTTTTCATCCACCTCGACCCCGGTTCTCGATATAGCCTTTGCTACTACAAAACCTATGGTTTTGATCCCGAGCAGAGATTTAATGAGATGGGGCTGAAGAGGATATGTAGTGCCCTCTCGCTACCTTCAGGTCTCAATGAAGTGGTTCTAAAGAAACAAGATCGTAAAGATGAATCAACTACCCATGTTGAGCGTCATATCCCGCGGCTTATCACGAAACCCAGGATTTCAACCCCAGTTATTATAATCAGTATCCTAGCTATACTCACCCTGGGATTATATTGGATGGCTCCCGCCACAGCGGCGCCTGCCGCGCAACATGTGATCACAGCAGGTTTTATCATATGGCGTCAATTTGGAATGAAGTGGGCTTATGAAAATATCACAGGAAAAGTTTACTTTTTCGAGAATAATCCATCAAACACGCTACCTGATAACACATGGTACTTTGCGTATAATAATGCGCCGAACCTTCATCCGCTCGCGCATCAGGCTATAACGGAACCGATCTTAACGCAAACTGCATCGCAGGTCCTGACGACGGCAAATGCCGTAGACATTAAGGCCACAGGCGTCTATGATCTGGTTGCTACAGCTCTGCCTGATTTTACTATACTTTACTCGGCGATCGTTATGGCTATGGCTGTAGTTATAGGAACAGCTGGAATTATCCGTTTTATCAGATCGAGACAAAATGCAAAAGCCGTATCGATCGAAATTAAGAAACATGGGCCCGAACAGTTTTCGCCGTTTGAGAAAGAAGAGATACTGGTTCGCGTCCTGGTGGAGAGGTGGGAAAATGATAATCAGAACCAGTTTCTTGCGCCTGAGAAATGTTCGGCACTTCTTAATTCGGCGAAGATAATTATCAATATGAAGAAGTTTTCTCCCAAGATAGTCATTCCTTCTAAAGAGGACATAACTTATCTGTCGGACATATGCTTGAGAGTCAATCACTGCGCTCTCACAAGCGCCGAAAGGCTACTAAGCTACTATGAGTTGAACAGAACTGTCATGTCAGAATATGATAAAGTCAGGGTGGAGTTCGCGATCGAGGAATTTAAGCTGATAGCCCGCTATCACCTCATATATTTAAGAGTGCTGCAGAGAATAGCCAATCTTCGCATAATGTCATCATATTTCAGCAGTAAAGATCATATATTAGAGCGCACAAAGGTCGCTACTCTGGCGAGAATTCCGTTCGGCCTGACATTTGAAACGGTAAAATCGCGTCGTACGATGAGGGCGTATGTGCATGAGCTGATGGCTCTGGGCAATACGATCGAGCCGTATATGTATAAGAACGATCTCATCGAATCAACAGAAAACCAGGTGCAGAGGCTTTTTTACGGACAAAGGAGGCAATTAGGTATAGAGGGCGGATGGTTTTCCAGAAGGATCCTGGTTCGGTTATTTACGATGGCCAGCGTTGTCATTGCTGTCAACGCGCTTATGGAAGTCACTGACATAGGGCCGATCTCCTATTCTGCGCTGATCAAAACACTTTTGTCATGCATGGGAATGTTGTGTAGCTGGTATTTTCTTTTTCGAAATACAGAGTACGCCTATCCGAGAGAATTCGATCGCATAAGAAATATTGAAAATCGCATTATCCGCTCATTCCAAAAAATGACCGATGTGCGGAAACGACGAATATTGGCAGAGCACAATAACGATATGGATATACTCTATCGTGAGACAGACGAGTCCCGTGGGCCAAAATGTGACATCGTCATTGTCATGTGCGGTTCGGAGTCGAATAGATGGAAGATAGAAGAGGAGTTCAAAGCGAATCGCGGCAGGATATTCAGGGACGATGTGCCATTTATCTGCCTTTCTGATAGCGGACCCGGTAGCGGCATGGCGTTTCTCGACGCTCTCGATTATCTTAAAAAGAATTTTGATTCGTTACAGGAGAGGTATGGCCACTTACGCGGTAGGAGCCTTGATCAGGTACGTACAGTTATAGTGCTTGGTGGCAGTGAGGGGGCTGAAAATGATTCCATGTTCGCGGAGCCCGTAATAGCCACTTTTTCTGCTTACCCATATAAGGTTGTAGACCGAAATACAAGTTTGCTTGATTCCGCGATTATTAATGGCTATAAGGCTTGTGCAAACCTTGCTGGACAGGGTCGTGGCGGTATTACCGTTGTTCATGGTGATGGGCTTTCCATGGGACCAATTAGAAGGATGGGGGATATAACACTTGCGGCATCATGGGCGAGCTATCAGGATATAAAGGACCAGGGGCTGGGATTGATCCTATCGGACGTTGGTATCTCCGATACCGTGACAAAACTTTACGATAGGTATAACGAAACAAGAATAAGGCAGAGGTTGGAACAAAAGACCGTTGCCGGGCTCTTCGACCTCGACAACATGCAGAAGCGTCAGATGCAGGCTTATACCGGCTCCATGATATTGAGCTTCGATAACCCTGATAAATTTCGCCGGGTTCTCGGGCTATTAAACAAAGTCGGCTCATACGTACGGGAGGCCGCGCCTGCGGAGCGGATCGAAATAACGAGAGATATTATCATTCCTCTCGTTATCCGGTCTCAAGAAGAAAAGACCTATTCGTATCTTGCCACAAGGGACGTCTTTAAGGATCCGGCAAGGCGTCAATTATATTTGGGCATATTCGACATTTACGAGAATACTCCCGAATCGAATCACCTCGACATCCGCGTATGTTGTCCGTATCACCACGAAAGTTACTATTCACACCCGAGGGACCCCGGCCGAGATCTGAGTGAACAGCTTGCTCCGCTCAGTAATCCAATCCTTAAGGATCTAATCAACCGTGACTATACAGTGGCTGAGGGACGGCCTGAAGGTCGATATAATGCAACTCTTTCCTGCACAATGAATGGGACAAGAGAGGCGGAAGTGACCACAAAAGTGGGTCTGGCGCAACCGGGGAGATCTACGGAAGACGTGTGTACGGCATTTTCAACTATGAGGAAGATCGCGTGTAACGTATATTCAACCGGTTCAAAAGTACTTCTTTCAAAAAATCTATTTTCTATCGAGGATCAGACCGTTCTAAGGTGCGTTCTTAACAAGGACCAGATAGAGTTGGTTGATCCCGACGAGATGGCCAGGAGAGCGACCAATAGAAACGCTTCACCAGATAAGTTAGCGTGTGTCATGACAAGAAGCGATTTCCTAAAAAACTGGAACGAAAATCATAAGATCAATACGAAAGCCTCTATCCTCGTTTTGGATGATGACCTTAAGGGAGAAAGATATCTTTACTTCGAAGGGATAATCGGGTTGGCCCGCGCAATTATGAATCACGACAGAGATAGGATAATTGCGCTATTTAAACGGTTCTTCACGACCGATATCAATGATGAGGATATCGCGCTTCTGTCCGGGGATGACGCTGTCGGATTCGCTATCAGGTATGCGCTTACTTTTCATCCGATCGAGCCTATCGATATGGCGACATTTGAACAGCTGCGCCTCGAAATGGAATCATCCCTTTCAGCGGCTTAGTCATATAGATTAAAGTTCACATACAATTCACATCCCTTTAAGGATTTTGTCACCTCACAACGTTATACTTCTTTTGAACAACAAAGATAAGGGAGGCGGCTCTATGCAGAGCAAAAAAAAGATCCTAATCGTTGACGATGAAAAACAGCTGGTGTCATTGGTTAGCCTGCATATGAAGATGTCCGGTTACGAAGTCCTGTCGGCCAATGACGGCGAAGAGGCGCTATCGATTATCAAGGAAGAAAGGCCTGATCTCATAATTCTTGATTTAATGCTTCCTAAAATAGACGGATGGGAAGTCTGTAAGCGTTTAAGGGCGGAATCAAGGATGGGGAATATACCCGTAATAATGCTCACCGCACGGTCAGAATCAGCGGATAAGTTAAAAGGATTTGAGTGCGGCGCCGATGACTATGTAACAAAGCCTTTTAGCCCAAGAGAGCTTGTCGCGCGAGTAAAAAGAGTTCTCGCAAGATCCGAAAACGGATCATCAGCACCTAAGAGATATAATATTGGAAATGTTGTGATAGATCTACAGGACTTTACGATAAAGGTAAAGAGCGAAGATGTAGACATTACAGAGAAAGAAAGGAACATTCTTAAGGCACTCATGGCCAGGCCCGGGGAGCCCTTAAGTCGTGAACGGCTTTTAGATATCGTGTGGGGCGATGATAATGTCGAATATGGCAATATAGACGTCCATATAAGACATCTCAGAGAAAAAATTGAAAAGGATCCTGACGATCCGAAGATTATAAAAACAGTCAAAGGTGTGGGTTACGCAGTAGAAGTAACATAAGGAGAGTGTGATATGTGTCCATGCATAAGCTCAAGAAGTGATTATGCGACGTGCAATCATCATGAGGCGGCGGTGGTGCATCCTTCCGAATTTGATAGGGAAAACTACTGCTTTGGTATTTATGAACTTTGCCCGGTATTCAGTGCGGGCAATATTCAATCTATCATAAGAAGAGAGATGATAGAGATGGGATATGAGACACCGACCCGTGTTTAAAAAGATATTAGTTGGGATGTTAAAGATCGTTAAGGAGTTCTTTATAGAGCTCTACTATTCCGAACTTGGGCACATTGATAATTATTACAGGCAGTACAGGTAAATTATATGCTCCGAATATATAAGGAAGGAGGTGGAAATTGTTCGGTGACGAATTAACAATAGGGAGCTTTAGAAATCAGGTGAATCGCCTTAAAGAGATCCTGAATGAAATGGAATCTGATGAGCGATGGAGAGACCAGCGCTCATATTATGCCGGCCAGATGCGCGAAATCGAGCATAATCTCAGGAAGATCCGAAGGGCGGACTTTGAGCCTATAAATAGCAGTAACTGAATAATCGGCGGAAATAATAAATGGTAAAAATAGGAGAAGAATAGCATGAAAAGGATATTGGCTATATTAATTCTGGCTACAATGTTCTTGCAAATTGCAGGAACAGCGGCCCAGGCAAGCGAGATCGATGTACTTCTGACCAAATTGGTAGAGAAGAACGTCCTTACGCCATCTGAGGCGCAGATAATAGCGGATGAGACGAAGGTGCAGGTTTCGAAAGATCTAGCACAAGGGCAATCGACCTCAGTGCCAGATTGGACACAGAGGATAAAATGGGGTGGGGATGTACGATATAGAACCCAAGGTGATTGGGCGAAAAATAACACCGCAGGCAGTGGAAATAACGGTATAGAAAACCAGCGCCTAAGGCAGAGAGTTCGTGGCAGGTTCTTCATGGAAGGTAAGGTCAACGATTTTACCTATTCAGGCGTCAGGTTCGCGGGCGGCGGTGACAGCCGTAACTCCACAAACGATACTTTAGGTAGCACTACTTCTCTTACCGGAGCCAATGAGAACTACTTCCGGAAAGCCCCGGTGATGTTTGACCAATACTGGATAAGATTCGAAGCCCCTAGCGAAATAGTCAGGGATTATGGCCAGTACTTCAGTGATCTGAAGTTCTGGGCAGGAAGAATGCCTATACCATACAGTTATTCAGAGCTTGTGTGGGATCCGGATATTAATCCAGGCGGTATGGCGGTGCAATACGCTTCACCCGACATAAAGCTGGGCGTCGTTCCGAATATGAATATATATGGCAATCTTGGTATGTTCTGGCTGGATGAAAACCAGAGCTCAAATACTGATCCGCTGCTATTCGGATATCAGGTTGGAGTGAAGACTGAACCGTTTGGTCCGCTCGATTCCACGCTGGATGCTTCAGTGGCCTGGTATGACTTCGAAAATATGCAGAATAAGACACCGAACGGAGCCGGAACAAACTCAAGATGGCAAGTAGGGGAGCTTGGCACCCAAACTCCGGCCGGTTCGACCCTTCTGGGAGCGACGAGATACGAGTATAATGTATTCGACCTTCTGGTAACTTTGGATAATAATAAAATAGGTAACATGGAATTACCTCACGGATTCTACACGGACTTTATTTATAATCCTGCGGCTCCGCAGGATGGAAATAAAGGCGCGCTCCTTGGTGCATATCTGGGAAAGAAGAAGATAAAAGTTCCTGGCGACTGGAAGGTGCGTTGCGAGTGGAGATATACTGAGCGTGACGCAATACCGGATTTCATGCCTGATTCCGATTTTTACGGATTTGGTACGTTTGTAGCCGGAGCAAGACAGAATACGAACGGCGTCCCGGTAGAAGGTGGCACCAATACAAAGGGTATTAATATGGCGCTTGAATATCAACTGCTCAAAAATACAGTGCTGAATCTCGAATATTATTGGATGAAACCGATAAAGTCATGGGATAAGATGACTCCATGGAACGAGGCCCAGTTGGACGTTGTTACGAAGTTCTAGCCTGATATAAGCGAAATAGCAGATTTCACAAAGAATTTACAATTCTGTCACATGGATGATTCATCGGTGGCGTAAGCTTAAATAATAAGGAGGATTAAATATGAAGAGATTTATGGCCTCGGCGGCATTTGCTACAGCGCTTGTGCTCTGCTGTAGCATGTGCTATGCAGAAGATATGGTTCAGGTTAAAGGATCCGATACGCTGATAAATGTCGTGCAGAAACTCGCCGAAGAATACATGGCTAAAAAACCCGGCACGGCCATTGCTGTCACGGGTGGCGGGTCAGGCACGGGTATAGCGGCGCTTGTCAACAAGAAGTGCGATATAGCCAACTCATCGAGAGGTATTAAGGCTCAGGAAGTTGCTGATGCCAACGTAAAAGGAGTTGATCCTAAGAGGATCGTAGTGGCTATAGACGCTCTCAGTATTATCGTCAACGCCAACAATCCGGTAAATCAGTTGACGGTCGAGCAGATAGGCAAGATATATAGAGGAGAGACGTCTAACTGGAAGGATGTCGGAGGGAATGATTCTCCGATCACGTTGTACGGCCGGCAGTCTAATTCCGGAACGTATGACTTCATGAAAGAGAATGTCATGAGGGGTGAATATTCCTCTAAGCTTAAGAGCATGAACGGTAACGCGCAGATAGTCGAAGCTATCAAGCAGGACGCTTCGGGTATAGGATATGTCGGAGTAGGATACGCGAAAGATTTAGCCGGCATCAACATCGTAAGTGTAGCGCTTACCCCGGTCATCGGCTATTTCAGCCCGGTAGACCCGATCAATGTTAAGAACGGAAAGTACCCCATAACAAGGCCGCTTAACCAGTACACTAACGGAATACCGGTTAAGACCGCGAGGGACTTTATCCTGTATGAGCTTAGTGCCGCGGGACAGGCGATCGTAGAAAAAGAGGGCTTCTATGCCATACCGGATGAGTATCAGAGATATAATGATAATGTTCTCGGTAGAAGCTATGAGCTCGGTAGCCGCCAAAAGAGTATGCCCGTTCAAGGCGAATACTCTAAATAGAGGAAGATAAGGGGAATAACAGGCCATGGGACATTCGAGGTTCAAAGAAAAGATGATCCATGGCCTGTTCTTTCTTAACGGTCTTGTGGCTGTGATAGTTCTCGTTGGGATATTCGCACTCCTCGTCACGAAATCTATATCCGCCTTCCGTGAAATAAGTCTGTCGCAATTTCTGTTCAGCGCAAACTGGAATCCTACCGCTACATTTGTAGCTCCATCGTACGGTATATGGTCGATGATCGTTAGCACTTTCATGGTATCGCTCGGCGCGCTATGTATCGCCTTGCCTCTCGGTATAGGAACGGCGGCGTATCTTTCCGATGTTGCGAGTGCACGTGTTCGAGAGATCGTGAAGCCCATCGTAGAAATACTGGCTGGAATACCATCGGTCGTTATCGGATTTCTCGGGATAGTGCTCGTGGGCCCAGTTATAGCCAAAGTTTTCCATACCACAAACGGCTTGAATGCACTTAACGGTTCCATTCTTTTGGCCGTAATGGCGCTTCCTACGATAATAAGCCTTTCAGAGGATGCATTAAAGAGTGTTCCGAAATCCTTTGAAGAAGCATCGCTTGCTCTGGGTGCTACGAAATGGCAGACGCTTGTACGGGTCAAGATACCCGCGGCATTATCCGGTATCATTGCCGCAAGCATGCTGGGTATGGGCAGGGCCATAGGCGAGACGATGACCGTCCTTATGGCTACAGGCTGCGCCCTGGAGATGCCGAAAAGCTTTTTGGATTCGGTGCTGACGATGACATCGACCATAGCTATTGAGCTCGGAGAAGTGCCTTATAATACAACTCACTACTACGCGCTTTTCGCTATAGGACTTGTCCTTTTTATCATAACTTTCGTTATTAACATGATATCGGATATCATCCTGCACAGATATGAGAAGGTGATTAAGTGAAAAAGCCACACATCAGCGACATGTTGGGTTTCGGTTTTTTAAGATTCTCGGTTGGCACCGTTATCGTAGCGTTGATCATTATACTTTTTGATATAATAAGTAAAGGCAGAGGCGTGATATGCTGGAAATTCCTGATAACTATGCCCAAAAACGGCATGACGGAAGGCGGTATCCTCCCTGCTATTATCGGGACATTCTTAGTTACCGTAATAACTGCCCTCTTATCCATTCCTCTCGGCATGGGGTGTGCTATATATCTTAACGAATATGCCCGAGAAAATATGCTTAACAGGTTAATTCGTATGTCGATTAGAAATTTATCGGGCGTCCCTTCCATAGTCTACGGCCTTTTCGGAGTCATCCTATTTGTGCAAGTGATGAATCTCGGTACATGTATATTATCAGCAGGCATGACACTTGGGCTGATGACGCTACCCTGGACCATCACCGCCAGTGAAGAGGCGCTAAAGAATGTTCCTAAGTCATACAGGGAAGGAGCGCTTGCGCTGGGAGCTACAAAATGGCAATCGATCAGGACGAATGTGCTTCCTTATGCGATTCCCGGAATGCTTACGGGCACCATACTGGGCCTGTCGAGGGCCGCGGGTGAAACCGCGCCCATACTGTTCACGGGTGCGGCGTTTTTTATTCCGTTTTTACCAAAATCCTTATTCAGTCAATTCATGGCTCTGCCATACCATCTTTATATAATGTCTACCCAGCATCATGCGATATCTAAAGTTAGACCCATCGCATATGGTACGGCGCTGGTGCTGATCGCGCTCGTATTCGCGATGAACCTGGGCGCAGTGATCGCGCGTTACAGATTAAGAAAAATAAAGATGGAGTAATATATGAACAATGTAAAAATAAAAGTCGAAGATTTCAATTTTCATTATGGTAAAACACATGTATTGAAAAAAGTATCGATGGATATTGTCGCTAATAAGGTGACCGGTATAATCGGACCATCGGGCTGTGGTAAATCTACCTTTCTGCGCAGCATAAACCGAATGAATGATACGATACTAGGCGCAAAAGCCGAAGGCCGTATAATACTGGACGGCAGAAATATATACGATGACGATATTGATGTAGTCGAAGTCAGGCGTAAGGCGGGAATGGTGTTCCAGAAGTCCAACCCGTTTCCAAAAAGTATATTCGATAACATAGCGTATGGGCTCAGGATCAATGGCGTGAAAGATAAATACTATATACATGAGCGTGTGGAGAAGAGCCTTAGAGACGCTGCCATATGGGATGAGGTCAAAGGCAGGCTTAATAAGAATGCCTTTGAGCTTTCAGGAGGCCAACAACAGAGGCTCTGTATAGCCAGGGCATTGGCTGTCGAACCGGAGATAGTTCTCATGGATGAGCCTGCGTCGGCATTGGACCCGACCGCCACTCTGAAGGTAGAAGAGCTTATACAGGAACTGAAGAAGAAGTACACGATAATAATAGTCACGCATAATATGCAGCAGGCGGCCAGAATATCCGACTTCACGGCATTCTTTATGATGGGCGAGTTGGTGGAATATGACGTAACAAGCATAATGTTCACTAAGCCTGTCAAAAAGATCACAGAGGATTATATCACTGGGAGATTCGGATGATCCGCGGGCTGTTGCTTATAATATTGTGTATGACCCTTTCTTCCTGCGAGACAGTAAAAGAGCTTCAGGAAAATGAAGGGTTGAAGAAGGTGGGCGCCTTTCAGTTAAACCCGGTCCAGCCCGACAGCTATTGGTACAGTGGTAAATCCTACGAATATAATGAGTATAAGATCGATATTACGGCAGAGCCGGTCCAGGCAAAGATCCTGTGGGGTGGAAAATTTGTAGGGACTACACCGCTCGTCTATCGTTTCAGCGGGGTCCTGGATGTTGATGAGAGGGTTGTGTTACGAGCAATTCCTATGGATGATAAGATGCAGGCGCAAGAAGCGGTTTTAAGAATACGCACGGAGCTCCCGAGGAAGATCCATTTTGACCTGAATAAAAAATAGAAATAGGAGAATAAAAATGAAAAGACACTTTGATGAAGAGCTGAAAGACTTGAGACAGGATGTATTAAAAATGGGTATTTTTGCCCAAGAGGCAATTTATAAATCGATCGAATCACTGAAGAATCGAGATGGGGAATTGGCAAAGAGCGTTATAGAGCATGATACCCAAATAGACAGGCTTGAACTTGTCATAGACGAAAAGTGTATAGATTTGATTGCTCTGCACCAGCCGCTTGCCCAAGATCTTCGATTCATTACAGTCGGTATGAAATTGAATTCAGAACTTGAGAGGATTGCTGATATTGCGGTCGATATTGCGCAACGTGTCCTGGAAATAGTAGATAAACCGCTCCTTAAACCTTTGGTTGACATCCCAAAGTTAACGGTCATTGCGCAGAATATGGTAAAAATGGCAGTGGATTCATTCATAAACGGGGATGTTGAGCTGGCCAAGAAAGCTATATTAACAGATGGGGAAGCCGACAATCTGCGTAATGCAATAACAAGGGAACTGATAGAGGATTATATGGCCAAAGATGCTTCTACTGCACTGAGGGCTGTTCAGCTTTTACTTATAGCGCGTTTTCTCGAACGCATATGCGACCATGCCACTAATATTGCCGAGGACGTGATTTACATGGTCCAGGCAGAAGTTGTTAAACACCATCCCGAAAATCTGCAAAAGCTGTGAAAAAACACGAGGACTTCCCTGTCAGAGGTGCGCGGGCGAAAAGAAGCAGAGCCGCATTTGAAGATAGGTGGAAAAAGTTGCTTAATAAAACCATCTTGTAATCCATTATTGTATAGTAGAGCCTCAATCAATCATACCTCGATTCCCATGATCCTGAAATTTCACATACATTTTACACCATCTTAAGTTAAAAGACACAAAGGAATTATAGAATATTTTCTATCGCCATTAAATTAAAGGAGAGGTATATAAAATGAGTATTCTTAAGAAAAGTCGGTCATCAAGAACATTGACTATAGCAATGGTTGTGCTTTTAGCGTTCAATGCTATTGCATGGGCATATCCACCGGATTCCGCTACGGGAAAGAGCGCATATTCACTCGCAGTTAATACGCCTTTCTCTCCCATGGATCCCGGACGTGATATTGGACATATACGTCTTGGGTTAGGCATGGTAGTCGGTTACTTCGCTGAATATGGAGCGCAGGCATTAAAAATCAATAATGATGCCGCTACGCTTCTTAAGTCAAATCTTCATCGATTATACAGTAGCTTACCCGGGAATCCGCCAATCGAAATTTTATCAGCGAAAATCTCTACCACCAGGGAGGATGGCACATTAGTTACCGTTAAATTGACCACGACCGCTGATGGTAAAAGCAAAGAAGATGTGCGCAGTTTCTACGTAAAACATGGCGCAACCGAAGAAGATAGAGAACGGGTACTGGACTCAGTGCTTAATGTCACTAATCCGGAGGACGTCCACGGTGGGATCGACAAGACGGTTGGAGCATCTCCCGAAGCTGAAGATAGCACAAGATATTCGGGTGTCAGCGATGAGCAGGCACCCGGTATTATAGAAGTATTATTGAACTGGATAAGATCATGGTTTGGGCTGAGCCTTGATAGCAAAATAGACGAGCTGGAAAATGCTATTATGGAAAATCTGAAGAAGGCGCGCTTGTGGCGCGAAGGATGGTTCGATCCGCTGAAAGAGATCGATGATGACCGCCGCGCATATTATCGATTTCTATCCATAATCGATAAGCTGGGACAGTATGGTATGGGCCTATCCGACATCGCGATGCTTAACGATCCGGCTAAGATACGGCGGATAATCGAGGCGGAGGACTTGGATACAAAGATCGCGTTCTTAAAGGGAAATGGAATACAGAAGAGCCTGTCGAGAGGGCTCGCTCTGAAGATAGAAGAAGGTGCCAAGCCGGATACGCTTGTAAGAGAAGGACTCTCTCTAAAACCGGAGTATCTCTGCGATTGGACCTTAAGTAAATTATTGGGACAAGCCGCGCTTCTTCAAAAATACGGAGTCCCCATTAGAGACGATACGCTGAAATATACGATAGGCGATATAATGAGGTATCATTGTTTTGCGATAAGTCATTCCGGAAAGAACAAGGAGATAGTTCGCTTGTCGGGCGAGCAGTTGATAAAATTGCATAGGGATACGGCCCCGAATATTACTTTTACGCTATTCCTTGTGAAGATGAAGCTGAAACGCTCTTTTATGCCTCAGCTTCTGGGTATGAAGGCGGATATGGATACGGAAGAGGTGGAATTCCTTAGGGCTGCAAGAGAGATTATATCGATTGTGAATAGCGGTGAATTGACCGGAGAATCTGTTGAGAGATTATCAAGCCTCAGAGAGAGCTTAAGAGGGAATTCGGCATACTGGGAGATGTGTTCGCTATTCGGAAAGGACCACGACGGTTGCATCAGAGCGATAGCCGGAGGCTCGGAGAGGCTATCTGATAAAAATTCTTGTTACAGGGCCTCTGTAGCGCTTCAGATATTTTTTAAAGAGATGGAACCGTCGGCTAGCAGACTATTAACATCCTGGGAACGTCGGGAGACTCAGGTCCTGGCATGGATATTCCGAAATATGCCTTTTTTAACGGGGATCTTCTGGAGGGAAGAGGGCCGCCCGAATGGAGATACGGTAAATTTTATAGCGACGCCGGCGTTACGCATCGTCACTGTAAGCCTCGCGATCATCGTTGTCACCGCCGCGCTGATATCATTTACGAGCCTTCCGGCTCTGGCAAGTCCACCTGTCATCGAGCCGGTCGATCTGTATAATGGCGTAAGCCCCGCTATAGGTTCGGGAAGCACATCCGGGCTTTTTACCACCGTAGGCACAGAGCCCATCGTATTGCCCGTAAACACAGAGACCAGAGATATATCTTCTCTGTCATTGTCCGTTTTGGCGAAAACGCTGCCTGCGCAAATAGGCCATGACCTTGCCCTGGCTATTAACGTTGTCAGTAAAGGTAATGTGATAGAGCGTGGGCCTGCAAGCCATGGGCATGTGCTCGAGATTCAAATTTTCCTATATAAGGCTGGCCTGTATAAAGGAAAGCTGGATGGGGTATATGGCTATGCGACCGAAAAAGCGGTGGCGGATTATCAGAGAGCGTATAATGCGAACTATGGAAAGAGCATTCACGTAACCGGTAAGGTTGATGCGGAAACTGTGAAGGCGATCATAGTGAGTTCCACGAACCCTGATAACGGATTTTATCCGGATAATCTTCTATCACGAGCTCATGATCAGATGAATGGGCCGGTCAAGACACCGCCTTCACCTTCAGCAATACTATCGCCTGTAATCGATTCTGTCCTAAGAGTTGCGTTTGAATACTCTCCACAGCATATCCTCACATTTTTGAAGGTTCAGGAACATTTAATTACCCAGGATCCGGGAAAAGTAATTATGGAGCTGACCAAATTATTAGAGAACCCGGCTGTAAGAACCAACAAAGAACTGATTGGTATGATAGGCATTTTAAGGGTAAGGGCCGAGGATGAGATGAAGAGAGTAGATAATGAAAAGAATAAATCGGCTGATCATGCGCTTCTGTTAAATTTGGCAAGGAGCATAGCTATTGACGTCAATCCAATGGATTATGTCGATGCTAACCAGAATCTGAGCAAGTGCCTGGAAGATTACATAAAGGCGATAAACGATAGCATTGTCAGGCATTCCGGGCCGTCCGGCCGTTATGAGAAAGATAAAAGAGTTGAAGGAGTGATATCCCGCGGAAAAAAGGTTATAGAGATATATCATATCGCCTCCTGTAGTGGAAGCTGGGATAGCGACGAAACAAGGCGTTCCATGGCGGAAGCGGCCCTTGATTATATATCGAGCGTATTTAATTTGGAAAATGTAAATGATCATGAAAAAATAAAAGAGTATCTCGAGAGGCTCAAGCCGGTGATATATGTAACGAGAGAGGTTAATGGTAGGGTCTATCCTAATGTATTTCAACCTTGTCCGCAAATGAAAGGGGCGAGCGAACGTTTATGGGATATCCAGAGTCGTATGCGTAAAGTCAGGGAGGGAGTCAGTAATAACTTATCGCGAGCCATAGAATTGATGCCAAAAAAAGACAAGACCGCAGTCGAAATGGCAGAGCTTGAGCAATGCCTGCGGGAAGTATTATCAAATGATCCAGGAAATATATTGGCAGTGGATTACCTGCGTTTGATAAATGGCATGAGGAATGCTGGTGGCGCACGTATTCCATCAGCGGCTCCGGGAGTAATAAAGATCCCGAAAAAAGGCAGTTTATTAATGGACCCTATTACGGGTCAGCTGTGGGGCAATTATGGCCAAGGTTGGGTAGCCGCGTCATATGGCACCACAGGTAATTTTGTAAAAGAACTCTTAAAGGCCATAACTGGTGCCGCGAAGCAAATAAAGTATGAAGAGTACAGGGCTATCGTACATAATGAGGTGCTACGCACGGGTAAGGGCGCAATAATATTAATACCCAAAAAGGATGTTAGGGGCAAATATCCAGCCATAGTTCTTGAAGTTGATGTGAAAGGTACAGAGTTTTCCCCCAGCAAGGACTTAAAGAAGGTGATTGATTCTGCCCAAGTTCCGCTCAGAGTAAGGATAGGAAATGTAGCCGTGAGTTGTAAAATTAAATTTACACATCTGGGCTCCCTGGATAAATTGATCAAGGGTGGCAACATAGGTAGATATTGGAAAGGTAACGTTTTCCTGGTAGATTGGAATGTCAGCGCCAGGGGCAATGCGGTCGGTGAAGGCAAATACGATGAGATACAGCTCGGTCCGATCAGTCCCGGCTCTCTTCCTAGATCGGAACTTTTAAAAGGAAGTTATGCAGTGTATAGATGGCTGCAGGGTTCGGATTCCCGAAGATACGCGAGCCGAATGAGGTATATAGTGGAAGCCCTGGCTGTTCAAGGTTATAGCCTTAATGGAGACATTGCCATAGCGCCTCTTGCCCAGGAACAGGCTGAAGAGATAGACAGAGACCCTTCCCGTATATTCCAGGAGATACAGGGCATCAAGATAGGGGACGTTCCGGACGCCGGACAATTTAAAAGGGCTTATATACTACATCTCATATTAGAAAGAGTGCGCACATATCCGGACTCTTATTCAAACGCCCAGCTTCAAAGAAAGATCGTAAGTGAACTGGAAAAGAGCGCCCGTTATATGTACGAAAGAGGAAGGCCTTATCGCGGCCTCTCGGAGGGGAGGCGTAATACAATATATGTGCAGAGTTTTATCCCAAGAATACTCGGTTGGTTTTTAGGGCCATATTACAAGGAACCAGCTCAATGCTTGGCCGGGATATTCGACGCTTTTTACTACGCCAAACAGGATAAGAAGGTAAGGGATCATATAAAGGCGAACGGACGTATATACGATAGGCGAGGTGGATGGACACTCCCCGTCAACGTTCCGGAACATATGGCAAATCTTAATGATTCTATTCGGCATTCAAATGATGTATACACTAAAGCAAATATGTCAAAAGAGGATGTTATTAATGTCTTTGTCAATATCTGGGGTATGCATCCTGAGGATAAGATTATTGCAGAGTGGCAGGGCAGAAGCTCCCAGGAGCTACTTGCGTTTATTCTTGATCCGGCCAAGATGGCCGGTTACATGATAGATCGGCCCGATGGCCAGGTTTACAGTGTGGAAGTGGTACGCGCGGGTAGGCTGTACAGGGCGTTAAAAGGTAAGCTGGATAGCGTGACATCGACTTATACGGCGTATACGCGTGTTCAGGATAGGATAGGAAATAATTATGTCATGGTCGCAGATGTATTTTCTCTCGATGGCAGATTATTGAGGACGATGGCCATGTATATGGGTAAAAAAGATCCTGCAACCGGATCATCAAGCCCAGAAGACAAAGTGTGGTGCTATTTGGACTCGGAAGGCGATTGGTATAATGTCACTGCCGTAGAAGATCTTGGTGGCGGAGCCAGACGATTCAGTGTCGAAAAGCCGTTACAAAATCTCAGACAGCAAAGACGGGTCCAGACTACAGTTGTATCCAGTAAAGGCGAAACCGTCACTACGGAAGAGACGGTGGTAATGAGAGATCCGGAAGGAGCTATTAAAAATACAAGCGGCGAGATTGTCGCGTATATTGTTCCAGGGCAGAGCAGGATCGTGATAGACCTACACGCAGCTGAGCAGGCATATAACGTATCTGGGCCGGCCGCGGCCTCAAACGCAATTAAGGCGCGACAGATATTTGCCGAGATAATGCGTAACGCCGGGATTGAGATCACGGGCAATGAAGCCGACATCTTCGCAAAGTGTGCAGTAGGTTCGGCGAGCCAGTCGGAGAGGGCGGAGCTGGAAAAATTCATTAATAGCTTAGATAGTTTAGGGATCACGCTAAGGGGAAGAGAGATAAGAGAGTTTGTTTTAAAAGTTACTCGTGAAGTAAAGCCCGACGCTTTTTCACGTATCCACTCTCCCGGATTCTGGGATGAATACATGAAAGTCGATAGAAAGGCATTCTACAGGACCTATAATATGCGCTTTGAATTCGGGGACCCGAAAGAGGCTGCGCGTACTCATGGCAAACCTGGCGCAAAAGAAGATAACCCTGGAGTTGCGCCTACGCCTGTTCCTACGGCTACATCAACCCCTGCGTCGATCGTGACGCCCACGCCTGTATCTACAATAACGCCTGAGCCAGTACCGACTGTTGAGTCTACGGGTGGGCCAGCTGTAACTCCGACGCCTTCGGAGATGGTGCCGCCTGTTCCTGAGACACCTAAGATTGAACCCGCCACGGGTATTTCTCCTGACAATGTTGAGGACGAGAAGTCCCCCGTGTCCGGCGCATCTATGGGTATGGCGGGGATATGCACTGCCATATCTGCTTTTGCCCGTAGCAGATATCAGGCTTTGAATCTGATAAATCATATTGATAATAGAATGCGAGTTGATTATGAGGTATCGCATGAACTGATAGAAAGTGGCAACCGTCAGTGGAACTTAGATCTTTTGGCATACCTGATACTGCTTCACAGGAACAAACCTAATATACATTTTATCCTGGAAGATCAAAGTGACTGGAGAGATGTTTGCGCGAAGATCATAGAAGGTGCCGAAAACAAATCTATTATCAGCGCAAAAGATGCAGATGGAAATGATATCGGCATCGATGAGTTTGTCAGGAAAAATGTGTCCACTGCGCATAGAGACGGTGTGTTGAGACTATCTATGGTCTCTTCCGAATGGCTGAAAAGCACCCAGAGGCTTGAAAAGGGTCAGTTTGTCATAGGCGTCGAAAATGATCGGGGAAGTGATGGTTTTATCGATCTGCCCAACGCTTTTAGGCTCGCATCACTATATCTGCAATTGATAGGGCTTATAGGAGAAGATAATATAAAAGCGCTTATGGGCGGAAGAACCATAAATATCGAGGCCGTAGACAAAATTAAACTCAGATCAATATTTGATAGTTTTTGTGAGTTTTACTCGTCGATAGGTGAAGGCAGAAGAGTGGAGGATCCGCGGGGCCTGCAATTTGAGAATTTCCTGAGCAATATACTCGATCAAAGCGGCCAGATAGCTATTGCTATAGCCCTGGCGCTTCCGCTGATAAGGGCGTATGGTTACGAAGCGCTGAAGCAGAGGTACGAATTTATTAGAGAAGTGTTAGAATCTCTGTAATTTATAGATAGATTCACGCTATTGTTAAAGGAGGGCATCAGATGAAGAAAGTGTTATTTGTGTGTATTGAAAATTCATGTCGAAGTCAAATTGCGCAAGGGTTCGCTATAAGTTTTAGTAACGGCATATTTGATCCATATAGCGCCGGTTCAAAACCGTCAGGTACTATCAACCCAATGGCTATAGAGGTAATGAAAGAGGTGGGCATCGATATTTCGTCGCAGAAATCGAAAGGCTTTGATGAACTCGATGTGAAGCGATTCGATTTAGTTATTACATTGGGCTGTGGTGATGTCTGTCCATTTGTGCCAGCCGAAAAACATATAGACTGGAAGGTAGAAGATCCAAAAGGTAAGGGTATAGATGTTTTTAGAAGGGTGCGGGATACAATTAGAGATAAAGTTAGGGATTTAGCTGGAGAGGATCGCTGACATCGCTGTCGATATCGCACAGCGCGTCCTTGAAATAGTAGATAAGCCGCTCCTGAAGCCGCTGGTTGATATTCCAAAATTAACGATTATTGCGCAGGATATGGTGAAAATGGCCGTAGATTCATTTATCAATGGGGATGTCGAACTGGCCAAGAAGGCTATATTGTCGGACGAGGAGGCTGATAAGCTGCGCAATGCGATAACGAGGGAGCTAATAGAGGATTACATGGCTAAAGACGCCTCTACCGCTCCAAGAGCTATACAGCTCTTACTTATAGCGCGCTTCCTTGAGCGCATATGTGACCATGCTACCAATATTGCCGAGGATGTCATCTATATGGTCCAGGCGGAAGTTGTTAAGCATCATCCGGAAAAATTAAGAGACGATAAGTAAGGTACGCGCCTTTTATCGACGCATAAAAGGCAACGTCTTGCCCATAAAAGAATAGCCTTATTTACAGCCAATAATACCTATTATGGTCACGCCCGCGATTAATTCTCACCTTGCATTCTCATCTTGCGATTGCTTTGCTTTGGCGGCAAATATCTTGTATAATTCTACTATGTCCGCCAATAAGGATGCGGTTCAAATTGGGGCGTACCGTCTCCGCAATGATTTAGGGGTTCAAGTATGTAGACTGTTTTGATTGCACCATAGTTTGTCGATATTATAATTCGCTATACAAAAACCGTGTTCTTCATTACCAGGGAGGTGGTTAATGGTAAAGATGGTCAAGGAAATTGTGGTGGGATGTATAATAGGAGCAGTCTTAACGGGAGCCGCCATAACGGGCGGTTATTTTATTTATAAGTCCGGCGCGCTGCAAAAAATGGCCGAGGTCTTCAAGAAAAAGGAACAAATTCCCGCGGCGGCTTCGCAAATAGCGGCTACGACTCAGCAGGCTTCCGGACCGGTCATAGATAAAGAACTTGCAGATTCTGTAAGTGAACCAACTGCTCCCCAAGCGCCCTCGGTTGAGCAATCTTCGTCCGAACCCGTATTATCTCAGTCCCCCGGTGGCAATGTCATCATTAACAATTATCCTCCCGTGGCAGGTTCATCAGCAGGAGTTCCGTGGTGGAATGCATGGAATCCAGGAAACACGCTGGTTCCCGACCCGAATAATCCTCCTCCAAGTGATCCAAACGTCGCTCCCATCGAAGGTATCGTAGTATATAGCGTCGGATTTATACCCGAAGGCAGTAACCAATACGCCTCCCAGGCCACGGTCGGGCAAAGAGGGGCTCTTTACGGCTCATTTGCGAATAAATACAATACCGATAAAAATTTGAGAGGCAGAATAGTGGTCGACGGAAATCCGGCACCGGAGAAGGATGAAGTTGTCCTTGTCCCGGCCGAAACGATGAAAGGTTTTGTGAAATTTCCCTATGCATTTGAAACGGAAGGCGCTCACTCGCTCTGGTTCAGTATAGACGGCCTGAGCGATGAAGACAGGCGGCATAATGTGGCCACCAATACTGTTAATGTCGGCCCAGCTCCTGTCAATCCGAATAATACGCCTTTAACTTTTATTCATCTGGCTGTTAAGAAGGCGGATACCGGCGCGGATTACATGAATGATATCTGCTACACAAATATCCCCGTTACGGTTTATGCGGCGATCCAGAATAACAATGATGCCGCTGTAAATGACATACCCGTCGACATAGGTATAGACGGAAGCAGTATGGGGACGGTGCCATGTTCATTCCAGCCAAATCAAACGCTGATGCCGGGATTTAATCATACCTTTGCGAGTGCTGGCAGATATCGTATCTATGCAATGATAGATCCCCAAAACGCGAAAGGCCGGCGCCAGTCATGGTCCAAATGGATCACCGTGAAAAATGATATAGAGCACCTTGCCAGGGACCTATTCTGCGATAAGATCGGTTTTTGGGATACCAGGTCGAGAGAATTCAGAAATGCCATATATGCCGGGGATCAGGGCGACATCGCCGCCACGGTTACTAACCGTTCCAATAGAGCAATAGATAATGTGAGGCTCGTCTTGAAAGTTGACCAGGCGGTCATAAAGGATACCGGAGTCCAGGGTCTGAGCATACCGGCTAATAGCTCCATAGATTATCGCACCTATCATCCGATTAGGGAGCCCGGAAGACATTCAATAGAGCTACAGATCGATCCGGACAGTAGGGTCGGACAAAACTCAACCGCGCAGGGCTACGTTACCGTATTTCTGGTAGGTACCCATCTGGTCGGCGGAGAGATATGGTTTTATGTAAATAACTCTCCGTCTAATGTGATTGGCACCGGCCAGACGGGTCGGATAAGATGGAGGGTAAGCAATAACAGCTGGGATCCTCAGAGCCGCGTGTATGTGAAAGTAACGGTCGATGGCGTACAGAAGTTCGGGAGAAAGATAGATCTGAATGGCGGACCCGCGAACGCCGAAGGATGGGTGGAGGATATCAGGTTTGACCGCGCCGGCAATCATGAGATATGTCTTCTTATCGATGACGATAAAAAATTTCCAGCCACAGTAACCGCGCTCAGATCCGATATCGGCGGAAAGATTGAGATCTTTAATCAGGACAACTCCCCTGCAAGACAGTTTACCGACCTTGATGCATACAGGGTAAAGTACAGCCCGATCAATAATGGTAATACCGCGGCTAATGGCGTTGGAGTGACCGTGAAAATCGATAGCACTGTGAGGAAGGATACGTCCGTAGATATTGGCCCGACCTCGCAGGCAAGCGGATACGTGGAGAATGTCGTATTCAGTGGCGCGGGGCAGCATAAAGTAGAGCTTTTTATAGATTCGAATTTATGCGCGACACTCCCTGTAACGGTGGTTCATAAGGGAAGCGACGGTTTCTTCGGCGAAATAGATCTTTACGGCCCTCAGGGTATTACTAAAACGGCAAATCTCATGGATACCTACAGGATAAAATACAAGGCCGGATTTAATGGTCCCAGGGATAATACTACGCCGCAGCAAGAGTGCCTGTATGTCAATGACGATGGTAAATCATTGGCGAATATGGGGGCGCAGTTCAACCCTCCCTGGCCGGACAGCGAAGAACACTGGGTGGAAAACGTAAAATTTACCGGGACAGGGCCGCATACCCTAATGTTGTCGATCGAAAAAAGGGGTGGCCATTATACGAAGGTGATCAGGGTCATCGGTCTCCAGGACCTGATGCCTCCGAAACGTCCGGAGTTAACAGTGCCTATGGAAACCGGCGGTGTCCTGCCGGAGACTTCCGATCAGGGGAGCGGACCGAAGATGCTTAAGGCCAAGCCGGATGCAGAGGCGCTGGACAGCGGTTTCATTCCGAACGGCGAGAGAGATTACCTCGACGAAATATACCAGGGCGAGAAAGGTTCTTTACACGGCGCGTACAAGAATAATTCGGGAACCGATATAAAGAACCTTAAATTACAGCTACTCGTTGACGGCCGTGTAATGAGAGAGTCGGTAAAGCCGCTATTGAGAGCGGGAGAGTCATCGGCCATTACTTATAAAAATTACTGGTTCAACGAGCTCGGGCGGCATAAGATAAGCATCATAGTTGATCCGGATAATACGATGGAAGAGCTCGATGAAAAGAATAATAATATAGGGCACTATGTTAATGTGTCGCCGCGTCCGCAGCCGCGCACCAATAATTATAGCGCTTCAGGCGCCTCCGCGCTTACGGGGCTTATGGGAGCTTTTGACAGGGGGAAATCCGGCACAGGCACCACGCCTACCACCTATGCGCCTACGTCAACATCATATGTACCTCCGCGTACGGCAACAACTTCGGTTGTCGATTACGGCGGCGGCTCTACAGGCGGATCAGGCACCACTACGAAGAAAACACCGACCTTTAAAACAAAAGGTTTAGGACAGTAGGGATCATGATGAAAATACTGCAGGTGGTTTTGATTATAATCTGTCTGCTATCGATTGCCGGCGATTCTTTCTCCCAGCTGGAACCGGACATAGTCCCGTTACCGGACGGCCTGACAGGAAAGATCGATGTGTATGAAAAGGATGCCACCGTTGAAAAACACGATCTTTACATAAACGTAGAGCTCAGGTGGGGTGACGACGCGAAATATACTGAAAATGATCCGGCTAATTACTGCCTGACTACATGGTCTGTCCAGGACCAGGTCAGCGCGAGAGTGGCCACACGCATCTATTGCACGCACCCGTTAATGGCAACGTCGGTGATAGCGGTTGCGCCGATCAAATTTCAGGTGGCGACGAGAGATCTGTCGGTAGTGTATCAGGTTCAATCTCGCTCCAACAATATGAGATCGGACGGTGTTAAGGTGGACGCCCCGGCGTTTTCAACCGTTTATTGCCGCAATCCGCAGTTTAATATAGGAAAAACGTTCTCTCTCGATTTTACCGTAAACGGAGGGATCCTATACCCTACTATAGGCGGGATACCGGTATCGGTATTTATGCCATTCATGACGCCGCTACATCCGGACACCGCCATGAACCGCTCGGCGCAACCTACACAATCCCAGCTTCTGGCAAATCCGGCGCTGATGTCTAAGTTTGGGATATTTAAAGTGCCGATAACATTAGACGACATTTCGTTCGATGAATTAAAACAGAAGAAAGTGATCACCAGATATATCAGCCTTAAGGATTCCGGACGAGGAATTCGCGGTATGGGCCAGGGTACGATCGGAGCTGAGATATGTTCGATATCCGGGGCCATAACCATTTCACTGGTGAGCGGGGAAGGGTATAGTAAGCCTCCTGAAGATAAGAAGGACCAACAAAAGGATGCCGGTAAGGACGCTAAGAAAGAGCCCTCGCCTTCCGATAATAAGGCAAAGGACGTTAGGGCTAAAGGAGGTATAATATTTGGCGGTATCATCGCCGCGCCGGCGGATGGATTTACCGGTAACGATTATATTAAACTAAGTAAGAGAGACAGGCAAAAATTAATAACGGACTTCATAGATGCCGCGAAGCGTTCCGGCGTTACAATACGAAACCTGCCGGTATTCTATTGCAGGAAAGTCGACGATCTCTATGGGCGCAAGCCGAATCTGCTTCCGAAGCCGCTCGTAGACGTACTCATGATGCATATAGTGATGGCATACGACTGGTCGGAGCCTGATATAGATCCTGACTCACTGGCCCGCGCTTATCTCGGCGCTCAGGCGTACAGCGCGAACCGCTCCCGGGATAATTTGTAAAACAGGTATAATGGGTTTTGTTGGTAAATTGAAAGGTAATATATGATAAGAAAGCTATTAGCGTTAGTTTTAGTTGCTATTGTTATAGTACCGTGCTTTGCGCAAGCCGCAGAGACTCAGCCCGTCCAGCTGGCTCTCTTTAATCCCGTTCAGATTGTTCCCGAAGGTGAATCGATTAAGGGCATGCGTCTCAGTATTTTTTACTCGGTTAATAATGAAGTCTCCGGACTGGATTTTGCATGGCTTGGCGTGAATAAGACCTCAGGCGATATGAGCGGCGTAGGGATCGGGCTTGGAAACTGGGTCGTCGGGAACGCTTACGGCGGACAAGTGGGCCTGGTTAACCACGCCGGAAAGCGATGCGTCGGAATTCAGTATGGTTTTGCGAACGTGGTCGAGGGTGACTTCACAGGGTTACAGTGGGGCCTGGTAAATTGGACAGAGGGATCTATGCGTGGCATTCAGGGGGGTATTGTGAATGTCTCGAAGGGCCAATCGCGCGGCGTGGAATTAGGGGTGGTGAATTATAACGATGGAGTTATTAAGGGCCTGCAGGCCGGATTTGTTAACTATGCCAAAGAGGTACATGGGCTGCAGCTTGGCATTGTGAACTGCACAAGTAATCTCGACGGACTTCAGATAGGCATCGGTAACTATAATGGCAATAAGAAACCGATGGAGTTCATGGCCCTCCTGAATTGGTCGTTCTAAATACTTATCATATGCAATTGTTTTGCCCTTCGAGGGAACATTTTGTATAATAGGGCTTGTTTATTTAAGGGAATCACGATGTGGGTGGTAATATCAGTCGCGGTTAGAAAAAGAGAGGTTGTAGAGGAAGAGAGATGAAGCTGACGCGTCCATTAGTAGTTCTGGATCTCGAGACGACCGGTACCTGGGTGGAGAAGGATAGAATCGTAGAGATCGGAATGATCCGGATAGATCCGGACGGAGCACAACGTAAGTATCTGAAACGTGTTAACCCCGGAATGCCAATTCCTCCGAACGTCACCAGGATAATTAATATCACCGATGCGGATGTTAAGGACGCGCCGCGCTTTAAAATGATCGCGCCCGAAGCGCTGGACTTTATCGGTGATGCGGATCTCGCAGGCTTCAATATTCTACGTTTCGATCTGCCTCTTCTGGAGCGGGAATTTTATGACGCAGGCATTAATTTAAATTGGCGTGACCGAAACGCATATGACGCGCAGAAGATCTATCATATTCATGAGAAGAGGGATCTCATGGCCGCTTATCTGCTATATTGCGGCAAACGGCTGGAGAACGCGCACTCAGCCATGAGTGACGCGGAGGCCACGCTCGATATACTCGACGCGCAAATCGCCCAGTATGGTTCCGAGGAAGAGGGGATAGAGTCCCTGAGAGATATCGATTATGAGATGAAGAGTGATTACTTTGATAAAGATCGGAAGTTCTGCTGGTGGAATGGGAATCTCTATCCCACATTCGGTAAATATGCCCGGAAAAAAGACATAAAGGACATAGTGACGGAAGACCGCAGATACTTAGAATGGGTTATGAATGCTGATTTCAGCGATGATATTAAGGCAATGATAAAGAAAGCGCTCAGTGGAGATTTCCCAAGCCCGCCAAACATATGATCACACAGCTAACCATACAGAATTACGGCTTAATTGACCGTCTCTCGATAGAATTAGGCGCGGGGTTAAATGTCCTTACCGGCCAGACCGGCGCGGGTAAGTCTATACTCATCGGCGCCCTCCGCCATGCGCTCGGAGAGCGTTTCGATACCGGCCAGATGCGCGATCCTAAGGAATCGTGTATCGTCGAACTTATCATCGAGCTTTCGAGTGACCTGATCGCGGAGAACGATAGGTTCAAAGAATATCTCGACGGTGATGACAGACATATAATTATAAATCGTACTTATACGCCTGAAGGCAAGAATAAGATTAAGATAAATGGGTTCGCCATTACCCTCAGCCAACTTAAAGCGATCGGTGATCTGCTCGTCGATTTCCATGGGCCAAACGATCACCAGATGCTCCTGGATCCCGCATCGCACATAAAGATACTCGACCGGACCTGCCCCGGAATCCTGCCGCTTAAGAAGATTTATGCCGGGCTATATGGGGAATACGCCGATATTCAGCGCTCGCTTCAGGAGATAAAAGACGGCGTGCTCTCGAGAGAGCGCGATATGGACCTTCTTAGTCATCAGGTGCGGGAACTGGAGCGCGTGAGCCTCGATAAAAAGAAGTACACTGAGACGATAGAGAAAGAGGCGCAGTTACAGAACCGCGAGAGGTTGCATGAGAATGTCAGCGCACTTATAGGTATATTCGAGAACGAGGAGAATGGCGTAGGCGAAGTGGTGTCTAAGGCATTTCCCTTTCTGGAGGCGTTGTCGTCTATTGATAAAGGTACGGCCAAGCTGAGCGCGAAAGTCGAGAGCCTTCAGTCGCTATCCGATGAGGTGCTATCGGAACTGCGTGACTACCAGGACGGGCTTTCGTTCGAGCCGCAGGAAGCGCGAGAGCTCGCCGAGCGTTGTGATGCGTATCACGACATCATCAGAAAATACGGGCCCACGATCGAGGATGCCGCCGCTTTCTATGCGAAAGCAAAGGAGCGCTATGATTTTCTGGTTAATCTGGAGCATAGCGACGGTGAACTGCAGGAAAGATTAAAGAAAGTCGCGAAATCCCTTAAGGATGCCGCCGCCAAAATTACGAAAGATCGCAGGAAGGCCTCAGAGGCTCTTTCGAATACGGTGGAGGCAGAGCTTAAGGAGCTCGGCATCGCGCATGTGCGCTTCGAGTGCCGCATGAGCCCTGTCGAACCCCGACCCGATGGCGCTGATGATATCGCGTTTTTCATAAGCCCCAACCTCGGGGAGGATCTAAAACCGCTGTCCATGATCGTCTCGTCAGGTGAAGCGGCCCGCGTTATGCTGGCGCTAAAAAAATCACTCATGAAGGTCGACCCGATCCCCGTCCTGATATTCGATGAGATCGACGCCCAGATCGGCGGCAGGCTCGGCACCGTTATCGGCAGGAAGCTCTGCGAGCTTGCCGGAGACCGCCAGGTGATCCTGATTACGCATCTACCGCAGATCGCCAGCTTTGCCGAACGCCACTTTAAGGTAGTGAAGAATGTAACAGACGGCCGCACACTTACGACCGTCGAGCTTCTGGATAGACTCGGCCGCGTAAAAGAGATGGCTAAGATGATGAGTGGTGAGAAGGAGAGCGGCATCTCACTTACACATGCAGAAGAGATGCTTGTCAAGGCTCAGGGGTAAGTAAGATTGCAGAGCCGGGCGATCTTCGGTGATATTCCGGAGAATCATTGCCTTATAAATGGATATTTCGTATAATAAAGCTGCTCATTAACGGTAATCACAATATAACCGATAATCTCGAATATGGTTCGGCGCTAAATTTACGCTTATAAAAAAGGAGGCCATATGAAAAAGTGGATGGTTATAGTAGTAGGAGTATTAGTCGCATTAGTGGCCCTTGGCGCGGTGAAGGATTTTGCCATAAAAATGGCGGTCGAGTCGGGCACTCAGTTAGTGACGGGCCTTAAGCTGCAGATTGGCACATTCAGGGTCGGTATATTTAATACTCTCGTCGACATCAGAAAACTGCGATTGCTTAATCCCGCTGGATTCAAAGACAAGACGATGCTCGATATGCCCGAAATCTATGTTAGTTACGATCTCCCGGCAATTTTTGCAGGTAAGGTGCACTTAAAAGAAGTTCGTATAAATATGAAAGAGTTCGTCGTAGTTAAGAATGAGAAGGGACAATTAAATCTCAACTCGCTTAAAGTTGTACAGGCACAGAAGGCCGGTGTTAAGCCATCTGCGCAGGCGGGTGGGAAGGCCCCGGAGATACAGATAGATAAATTACATCTAACGATAGGCAAGGTCTACTATAAGGATTATTCTAATCCCGGCGCACCGCGCGTAATGGAGTATAATGTCAATATTAACGAAGAGTACACAAACATAACGGATCCATATTCATTAGTAAGCCTGATCGTGGTGAAGGCGCTGGCTAACACCTCAGTGTCGCGTCTTACTAACTTTGATATAAAAGGTTTGAGCGGCTCGGTATCGGATGCGCTGGGTAGCGCACAGAAGGTGACAGCGCAAGCCGCAGATACGGCTATGGAGACGGCGAAAACAGCTACCGAAACAGCCCGGAAGGCATCGGAAACTATAAAGGATACCACGAGCGCTGTAGGCGATACGTTTAAAAATGTTTTCGGATCGAGTAAGTAGCGCCGGATCGTCTAAGGCGGAAGCCCTGACAGCGAAGATGTGTCTTCTCGGAATCAGGGAAGATGATATCCGCGAGCAGTTCATACGCGCGCAGGGCCGCGGCGGACAGAAGGTTAATAAGACCTCCGCCTGCGTCTATCTTAAGCATATACCGACAGGGATTGAGGTAAAATGCCAGAGCGCCCGATCCCAGGCGCTTAACAGGTTTCTGGCGCGACGGATCCTTGTCAATAAGATCGAGTCGCTATTTCTGGGCAGAGAATCTGCCGAGCGCAAGGAGATCGAGAAGATAAGGCGTCAGAAGAGAAGGCGGTCTCGCAGGGCAAAAGATAAGATGCTGAAAGATAAGAAGCTTCATTCGGAGAAAAAGGCACAGCGCAGGTTCAGCGGTAGGGACTGTCCCAACGGGTAGTTAGCCTGTGGATTGGGACTGTCCCATGCATGTAGAACCCGAAAAGATTAGTAGCTGTATTACCGGTGGAGAGATGGCTGAGTGGCTGATTTCGCGAAGCGAAAGCGCCTACACGTGTGAAGTTGCAAGTTGACGGAGAGATGGCTGAGTGGTTGAAGGCACACGCCTCGAAAGCGTGCGACCCCTAACAGGGTCCCTGGGTTCGAATCCCAGTCTCTCCGCCATATTTATTCAGTCTTAGTTAGTTTTATAAGGTTAAGTCTGGGGATTCGAAGCCAAATTTCGCTGACGAATAGGAAGAATAGGCCTCTGGCCGACAGAAATTTGGCCGGCCCGAAGCGAGCTATGCGAGCGAAGGAGGAATTCCAGTCTCTCCGCCATATTTACTCAGCTTTAGTTAGTTTTATAAGGGTAAGTCTGGGGATTCGAAGCCAATTTTTTTGATAGAGTGAGTATATGATGCGGAATGTTTTTGCATTTTTTTTATTTTTCACTCTCATTGGAGCATTTGTGGATAATTCTAATTCCGAAGATACAAAAAAGATACCCATATTTAACGCCGATACCGGAAAAGTCGAAGAGGTTGAGCGCATAGCGAAATCTGACGCCGAATGGAAGAAGGTTCTCACCCCCGAACAATATCGTATTACACGCCATAAGGGCACAGAAGCACCGTTTACCGGAAAGTGTGAGATCGGCAAGGCCTGGAGCATATATAAATGCATCGGTTGCGGAACGGATCTATTCAAGGCAGATGAAAAATTCGAATCTCAAACGGGGTGGCCGAGTTTTTGGAAGCCGATTTCCAGCCTCAATATAAAAGAAGAGGCCGATAAAAGCATGGGGATGGACCGCACCGAGATCTTGTGCGCCAGGTGCGATGCTCATCTGGGGCACGTATTTGAAGATGGTCCGCCACCTACCCATAAACGTTACTGCATAAATGCGGCCGCTCTAAAGTTTATCCCGGTTGTTAAAAATACCGCTAAACATGAAAGAGCTATTTTTGCCGCAGGTTGTTTCTGGGGGGTGGAAGAGGCATTTCGCAATATTAAAGGTGTGGTTTCAACCAGAGCAGGCTATACCGGCGGCAAAAAGCAAAACCCGACCTATGAGGATGTCTGCACAGATAAGACGGGCCATGCCGAGGCCGTGGAAATCGAATACGACCCTTCGATCGTATCTTATAATGAGCTTCTCAACGCATTTTGGAATATGCACGATCCGACAATGTTGAACCGCCAAGGTCCCGATACAGGCACGCAATACCGCTCAGCGATCTTTTATGTTGATGGGGGACAAAAAAATGTTGCGGTCTTCTCAAAGGAGAAACTGCAGAGTTCGGGAAAGTATAATAAAGTTATCGTAACCGACATAAGTCCGGCGGCAGAATTCTATCCGGCGGAAGATTATCATCAGAAGTATTATATGAAGCGCGGGATCAAATCCTGTCCACGTTAATGAAACATAAGACCGTAATTGTAAACGATAAGATGCAGAAGTGGTTCCGGTATGTTTTGACGGAACCTGCCGGAAAAAATTTTGCCCCGGAATTTAAGCCAGAGCTCACGCCGAAGCAGATGTTAAAATTGGGCGTATTCGGCGGTAAATACATGACGGATTGTCGCAAAGAGTTTCCGGACGATTGGTTTATAAAAGCAAAGCTCTGCCCCGAACGGCATGACCCGGAGCTGAATTATTTCAAAGTTAATGCCAGCAAGCCTCTCTGGTACTGGCGTAAAAAAGGATGGATATATCCCGAAGATCCCCGCGGATGGTTCCAGTGGTATTGCCGGTATTACATGGGGCGGCGCCTGGGTGAAGAAGACCGCCGCCAGATAGCAAGGTGGAAAGCGATAAAGAGGCATATAGCGCAGATATATAAGCATTGTAGCGCCGGTGACATGAAGTGCAGGCCCAGGCAAAGGCAGGCCGTGCTACACTGGGCGTATGACTCGAGAATAATGTAGGGGATAAATATGAGTAAGAAAGATAAGTGAATAATATTGATCGCCCAGTGTAGCACGGCCAGCCGAGTGAGTACTACACGTTTTACGAATTTAAGACGGAAGCGACTGTTAGCATCTTTTTTTAAACGAAAGGAGGGCATATGTCATTAAAGAAGATATTGATACCGGCGCTATGCGCGACGGCCATAATAGCCGCGGCCATCAGCGTATGGGCAGAGGCGCCACAATTATTAGATCAGCGCGCGCTCGATGCGCTGAAATTGATGAGCGACACGATCTCGCAGGCAAAGACGGTACGATTCCAGGCTCGGAGCATGGTCCCTATCAGGACTCCCCAAGGTGTCTGGATAAATCTTTACGGGACCTCGCAGGTGATCATGCAGGGACCCGACAAACTGTTTGCGACGACCGGCGGCGATCTTACCGCACGCGACTTTTATTATAATGGCAAGACGATCACCTCATATTCGCCCGACAAGAATCTGTACGCGGTAAAAGAAGCTCCGCCGACCGTAGATGCGATGATAGAGGATGAGCACAATAAATACGGAAAGTCTTTTCCGTATGCCGACATACTCATCTCGGAACCGTATGCCGTTATGACTAAAGGCCTTACGATGGCGCTATATGTAGGGCGCTCGACCATAGTGCCGATTTCGGCGGCAGGAGGCGCTAAGACCGACCACTTTGTGTTTTTAAATAAAGGTGTCGAATGGCAGATCTGGATCGATGTCGGTAACCACCTGCCCCGCCTGGTGGTGGCGACATATCTGGATGACGCGAGTGAGCCGAGCTATTCCGTGGAGTTCGGTGACTGGAAGCTTAACGAACCGATCGATCCGACGGTATTTATATTCAATAATGTTTCGAACGCTTCCAAGGTGGAATTCCGCGATCCTGCGGCGATGAAGCAGGGGGGAGTATAACCATGCAAAAAATAAAAATACTCGTAATATTGATAGCTGCAGCGGCGCTGATGATGCCCGCGCTTGACTCTGCGCATGCGCGCGGAGGAGGGGGGCACATGGGCGGCGGCCGTATGGGCGGCGGATGGTCGGGTGGCCGCGGTGGTGGCGGCTTCGAGCATGGCGGAGGAGAGTTTCGCGGCGGAGGCGATAGGCCAGGCGAACACGGAAGCGGAGAGCGCCACGATGGAGATCAGGGAAAACATAATAGGGACAATAATAATAACAATAACAATACAAATAATTATTACGGCGGCGGTGGTTGGGGCTGGGGGGCCGCTGATGATGCTCTCGCCGGAATAGCAGTAGGAGCGGCTATAGCGAACTCTAGTCAGCCGTCGACGGTTATCATTGAACAGCCGCAGGCGCCGGCTTCTCAGCAGATGGTGACCGGAGCTCCGGCTTACGGCACGGATGTAACGACGCTTCCGTCAGGCGCTGTATCCAGGAATATCCACGGCACGATGGCATATGAGGCCAACAACGTTTGGTATAGACCGTATTTCGGATCTAACGGCGTATATTACGAGGTCGTATCTCCTCCGCCGGCGGAGGACAGCGTGTCTTCGCAGTAATAGGAGGATGGCGACAAAAACGATAGTTTGTAACCTGATCCGGTGTGCGCGGACGTTAATAAAGAGAATATGATTTCAAACCTGCGCAAATGGCATAATTGTGATATAATTTGCACTATACGGGAATGACCCGAAAAGTAGCACAACCAAAGGAGGCAGTTATGATGTTAAGCTTAACTTGGGGCGCATGTATTAAATTAATGGTGGTAATAGCGTTCTTCCATGCTTCGAAAAATATTATCACAAAGCTGCAGGAGAAATTTTGTCCTGTCTGCAAGTCCACTGATTCCTGCTGTAAGTAACGCTTTATAGTATAAGATGACAGGCGGGGATAATCCTATATCACCAAAACCCGTGATCCATTTGGAAAAGAAGGCCGGAAAGACTACTACTGTTATTTCCGGCCTTCATAGATAGAGCCGTCCCTGACCAAGATGCTCCTGCGCCGAAAGAATAGACTTGAAAAAATTCGGCATGGAGCCCCAAAAGTGCCGCATACCCTAATGAAAAATAGATACATTATCCACGTTGACATGGATGCTTTTTTCGCGGCCATAGAAGAGAGGGATCGCCCTGAGCTCAAAGGAAAGCCGATCGTTGTCGGCTCCGATCCTAAAGGCGGGAAAGGGCGGGGCGTAGTCTCGACCTGCTCGTACGCGGCGAGAAAATACGGGATCCATTCTGCTATGCCTATCTCTATCGCTTATAAAAAATGTCCGCAATGCATATTCCTGCCGGTTGATTTTGAGAAATATAGTAGAGTCTCTTCCCAAATAATTGAGATACTGGGTAGTTTCTCTCCGGAACTTGAGCAGGTAAGTGTAGACGAGGCTTTTCTGGACATAACCGGTACCCATAAGTTGTTCGGCACACCTCATGAGACATGTCTTAAGATAAAAGAACGCATAAAAAAAGAGACCGGACTTACCGCATCAATTGGCCTTGCTCCGAATAAAATGGTCGCAAAGATAGCGTCGGGTTTGGAAAAACCGGATGGCCTCGTTAATGTAAAAAAAGAAGATCTTACAGCATTTTTAGAGGCGCTGGATGTCGGACTTATCTGGGGTGTTGGGCCAAAGACAAAAGATGAATTGATCCGGATGGGCATAAATACTATCGGGGACATTGCCAGAAGAAGTAAAGATGAATTGATAGGCTTATTCGGTAAGAACGGCGCCTGGTTCTGGGAAGTGTCCCACGGGATAGATGAGAGCGAAGTTATCACCGAACGTGAAACAAAATCGATAAGTAATGAGTCGACTTTCGATGAAGATACCAAGGATCGAAGGCTTATCGAAAGGCAGCTCGCGCTTCTAAGCGAGCTTGTAGCCGATAGACTCAGAGAAGGAAAGATAAAGACGCGGACTATCACATTAAAGATACGGCTTGAAGGGTTTCACACCTATACAAGATCTACCACTTTACGGGAAACGACTAATTTTACCGAAGATATGATCACGGCCGTCCAGAAGCTTTACGCGAATTTTGAAATAAAGGGAAGAAAAGTGCGGCTCGTAGGCGTCCGGGCCTCAAATCTGTCTTTGACCGATGAGCCTGACCTATTTCGATCCAGGCCTAGCGCCAAGACCGAATCTCTACATAAAGCTATTGATACAATAAAGGCGCGGTTCGGTAAAAGTTCCATTTCCCGCGCCAGCAGTAAGTAGTAAAAGCATAGTCTATCCAGGTTAAAAGTAAGGAGCATAGAGTGAAGCATAACGACAAAGCATGTAGACCTTGGGATAAGGCAATAGCCATACTGATCGTCTGTATATTCTTTATTAATTCTTTCTCTTTTGCCCAATCGGATACGCTGGCGCCTCGTGTTGGTAATCCGGATGTTTACGAGGCCATGTGGGATAGAATGCAGGACGACCATCAGATACATATCGACGAGCACATCCTCCGGCATAGAGATCAAATCAAAAGTATTTCAGACCCGCTTTTACAGCCTCTTCACCACGAATTTAATAAATACATCGAAACATCTGATTACACCGAAATGCTGAGCGACCTGAATTCGGCTTTGGCCAAAGCCGGAGGGCAGATTCAAGTTTTATTATTAAAACCGGATCAGTCTCCGCCAGCATTTTATGGCAGAACGGTGTGGGGGCATGCGGGAACATTTGTCACCGCTTATGCTTATGAGAATGAATTAAATTCCCCAATGCTCCGGAGGAAGATTATCGGAAGGTTGTTTCATGAAATAAGGGCGCGATCCACGCTGCTTAAGGATAAGGTTGACAAAGAATTGCGACTTAAAAACCCGTCATCCCTGCCGGAAAAGTTGCTTTTGGCGTTTAGAGAGACTGAAAAATTTGAAAGAGAGAGTGAGGAGATACAGACACAGATCGAACGGTGCGGTATGATCATGAGCCCTGTACTGAGGAAAGAGTTCGCAGAGCTTAAATTCGATACGCACCCAAGCTCGATGTATAGAGATTATGCCTCAGGGTCCCCTGAAGCGAAAGATTATGTCAGAAGCCAAATAGAGAATGCGGCCAGGAGAATATGTGAGGACCCCGTGGTGCGATTGTTGAACCCCCGTGTTGAGAATTTAGACAACGGCGTATATGTAACGATTGCCGATCCTCATGATCGTTCGGTTGATTTATGGAGATTCGTTATTAGTTTTAATAAACAAAGTGGCGTAGTAAATTTGAGTCAGATTAAGCTAATGCCTCCGGGGCCCGGGCCGAAAAATTTTATAAATACCAACCCTGTGGACTTAGCGGACCGGATGAAAAAATTTCTAAATGATTGCAAAAGCGATCCGGACTTTATGAGCTTAAGCTACAACCCGGGCCAAACACAGAATCATACGCTGAGAATGGAGTCATCGGATAGCGAGATGCAGAAGTATACGCACGGGTTTAATGTCAGGATACTGGACAAATCTTCGTATACTTTTGCAGTTCTTCCGGGTAGCATCGAAGGTACGCTCCTTTCAATTAATGGAAGGAAGATTCTTTATCCGAATAGTGATAATAAAGTGCCTAGTTTAGCAGAAGGCTGGGCGGCGGGAGAGACAGCAAACTCGATCTTGTCTTCTATTATTCAAAGTATTGTTCGCCAGGCCTACATGTATCCGGTATTCAGACCGCTTAATAATGCATGGAATAATAAATCATCGCCCTTCGAGCGACTCAATCCTTCAATTGAAGTGAACATAGCGTATTCAAAAGATTACGTATATGTAACCGTTAACGATAAGTATAAATATCGTATAGACAGAAAAAATGCAAAGATTGTAAAAGTTCTTAACGGCTCCGGCCAATATGAAGAGTTGGGCTCCGGGAGAGAATTATTTCCTCTGGCGGTTGCGATGTTCCCGCTTTATTTCGATAATTATTCGGCGCAGAATTTACGTGGTATGAATATGGATAAAGTATTTGTAAACCTTCCCCGTAAGCCGAAGCCTCAAAGCAATGTATCAACAATCAAGGTTTCACATTCACCAAATCACCTAAGGCCCGAAGAGATATTGAGCGAGACCGCTTATACTGTAAAATGCAATCGGGGCTCCGGGAATATCGAATATTTTCATAGAGCTGATATGTGCGGATTTTTTACGCTCGGAAATGATTCGTTGTTAAAAATATCATCCGGGCAGGTGGTAAGATTTAATAACGGGTACTTAAGCCGTTTATTGGCTTATATATATAGATTAGGCGTGGAAAACTCAATACCAAATTGTATGACGCTCGGCCAAATTGACGTAAAGATCCGATATACCACAAACTATGTATGCGTGATAGTTAACGATTGTTTGCATTATCATATAGATAGGGTTAATCCGGAAAAGGTCGAGGAATTATTAGGGGATGGGATAAAAAATTTAAGTGTCACATCGAACGGATATCCGGTAAGGGTCGACATACTTGCAAAGTTCTTCGTGACATTACCGCTTATGGCAGATGACGTGATCTACCCGCTTCTTGTTATTCTCTCCGATGAAGTGGCCTATCTGAAAACACCCGAAGAGTTAAGAATTGAGGCTGATGAAGATTGGGTTAGGCTCAGGGTGGAAGATGCTCAGCTATTGGGTGAATCGATTACGGCCGATGGGAGGCTACTGATGATAGTTAATGAAGTAAAAGATCTTATAGCAGCCAGTCGAGACGAGAATTTTATAGATGTCGTGAAATATCTAAGCACTCACTATGGCAATAATATTTCTAATGCGGCATATCATGCAACCTACAAAATGCTAACATTTTTTTATGGCCGTAGGCTCATTGTAATAAAGATGCTGAAGGACGGAAGCCTATTTTCTTTTGTAAGAGATGGGCGTGAATTTCAGAAGCCGGAAGATAAGGATGAGCCATTTCGTGGGGCGGCAAACGAAGATGGATTTATAGCTTCAACCGGCCATAAAACATTGCGTGATTGGCTTAAAGAACATGATGCGCGTAATGAAGCGTATAGGATTGTGCCGGATATTGAAAAGCGCTACGGCATTAAGATCTATGTGGTGCCGAATCTGCCCGTAAGCGCTCACTATGCAATTAGAGATGAAATAGTCTATGTCAGGGCGTCAAATGATGATAGTGGCAGAATGTGTCTATCGTCCGGGGGCGAGGAAGATCTATATCATGAGATATACGAGCTTCTGGGCATAATTAGATATGGGTTTAATGCGTTTGGCCGCGGCGCCTCAGGAAGTAAAACAACCATAGAAGGTAAAACGCCCAAGGAGAGATTAGAATATCTTAGGGTGTGGTGGCTCGCCGCCAATAGAGAGACTGACAAGGCTAAAAAGGGAGCGATGTTATACAGCTTAGTTAATTGGCTGGGTTCGGGAGAAACCGACAGAAGTATAAAAGACGTGTTGAAGAAGATGCATGATGAGGCTCCCCCTATAAGTACACAAGAAGATAGCGGTAATATGTTTAACTGTATTAAGGTAATGCATAAACTGACTCACCCGGTATCGGTTAAGGAGCTCATGAGTATATATGGGAGCCCTGAAGCCACTGTCCGCATGGAAATAAATATGCTCGAAGCAATGAGCCTCGTCGTGAGAACAGGCGAAGGAGCTGCCCGTGATCCGTATAAATATAGCCTGCATCCCATGTTAAAAGGCCTTTCCGATGAAGATATATCCGATGTATGCGATGTGGGAGTAGAATTAAATGGAACAACTAAAAAGGTGTTGGATGGATACGGTATCTTAGATATGACCGATAAGACCCAGGGAAAGATTATAGAAGTAGTGCAGAATATAATACATGACGAAAACCGCAATATTGGCACTAACATACCAGAGGGAAAAGTTTTATGGCACGTGATCGTAAATGGTCTGATCCCGGAAGAGCAACAAAAGATGGGGCTTATAACTAAGATTAATCAATTATCTAAACGTTCTGACAGACCCGAGAGAATAAGAATATTAAATGAAAATGAAAATCTGGGCAAAGTATTGGCAGACCTATCGTCGGATAAGAGTAATATTGTGCACGTAATACTGAACGATGAGAAATATATCGATGATATGCCGAATGGCGTAAAGATGGTTGTGTTAAAAGGAGAACTCGGTAATTATACTCAGCTGGAAGGAGTAGTGGCAATATCGAGGGCCCTTACTCTGCCCGCCGACCAAAGAAATGAAAAGTTGCGCAGACTATACAAAATACTGACCGGGGAAGAATTTATCGGGGCATTGCCGGATAGTCCTGTAGCATTGGCGCGAGCTATAATATTCAGGTTGCCGAAGATAGTAATTCTCGACCCGGGTGAGCTGATAAGGGTAAACGATAACATGATCTTCCTTATTCGATCCGCGTAATAATAGCTATCTCAATATTTTGAAATAAGACAGAAGATGTTGTATAATCAGGCCATTGTACCCATTTAACCGGCTTAACAGGAATCTATAATGAGCGATCTGATAAATTGCCCGAAGTGCAGTAAGGAGACAAATAAATTTTTTCCATATTGCGAACACTGCTCCACGCTGCTTCCGCGCGAAATTCCGAAATCCACAGAGGTGCTCGGCGTAAAAGAGGAACCCGCAGGTGATGCCGGTAAGACGATAGAAGAGCGCGGCGCGGCCTTCTTTGCCGAATTAGAGAAGAATTCTAATCGCACGATAAAATGTCCGTTCTGCGCCGAAGATATTCTGGCCGAGGCGATAAAGTGCCGATTTTGCGGAGAGTTCATAGGGAAGCCTGCCGCTAATGAAAAGAGATACAAGATATTACTCGTATCATTTCTATGCGGCGTAGGGTTACTGCTCGTTCTGACCCTGGCATATTTTGGTTTGTCGGGCCTGCCTAAAGGTTCGGGGGGTATCAGATATAATAGCGGACTTAGCGCCGAACTAAAGAGCGATCCAATTAAAGCGAATTACGTAAAAAAATATATAACGCTTTCGGATATAGGAACGCTTGAAGAGACGGATCTGCGCGGAGAGGTAACAAAATATCTCTCCGGAACTATTAAGAACACAGGAGATAAGACGGTAATTAAATTGACGCTCACGGTCTACTATTTTAATAAGAATGGCGGATGCATAGGAGAAGGTACTATTTCACCGATATTAGGCACTAAGGCCAAACCCGCTTCATTAAAACCCTCAAGCTCCAATGAATTTAAGCTCCCGATCCTCAATGTGAACCCTGATTGGTCCGGCAAGATCAAGGAGAAGATCGCGGATATTGAATTATTATAAAATGGCGAAAACGGCTCTATCGGTCCTGATGTGTGTGCCGATCTCCCAGGCTTTTCCATTGTCCCTATTGTTGTTTTACGGAAGTCAGGTATAATTAGTATTGTGAATCCGGCTATATTTGAAGCAGGTATGCTTATATGTTGGGGCGCGGCCTGGCCCTTCTCGATTTACAAGATGCTCAGGACCAAAAAATCCCACGGTAAGAGCATTCCTTTTCTGGTCGTCATATTGTTAGGGTATGTACTGGGCATGTTTTTTCAGTATTTCGGCGATCGCAATGCCGTGATGTTTCTATATATATCCAATTCTTTACTGATCATTATAGATATAATGCTGACTATTAAATATAGACATTAACCATGAAAGTTTATCCGATGGATGTAGTAGCGTCTGTAAGGAAGATCGCCAGGGACATGATAGTCAGCGGATTCTTCAGGACCATATCGTATTCTAAAAAGAATGTGATAGATGATATATTAACCGAAAATCCTTATGACTTTTCATCGTCCTGGCAAGATAAATTTTTTGAGGCTATGAAGTGCAGCTTCCTCCATCATTCCACCCGCTCGGACTTCTATAAAAAACTTTGCAGGCAAAAAGGTTTTGACGCAAGCTCCATAAATTCGTTCGATGACATATGGGATATCCCGTTTATCCTGAGTGATGTTTTTAAGACCTACCATATCGAGACCAGGACAGGAGACCTCATTACCAGTGAGATGTCATCCAGCGGGACGTCCGGCCGTAAATCCAAAATAAGATTAGACAGGCTCTCGGCCGAGAGGCTTATGTTTTCCATGTATCATATCAATAGGGCCCTGGGCCTTGCCAGCCTGAAACCGGTAAACTATTTCATGATGAGTTATAACCCGAATCTTGACGATACCCTCGGCACAACAAACTCTGATGTGGCGATGTCATATCTCACTCCGCGTAATAGCGTATTCTATGGCCTGGACACAGATGAAGATGGTAAGGTAGGTTTTTTAAAGAATAGATCGGTCGAGAAGATGCGCGAGTATATAGAGGAAGACCTTCCGATCCGTATGCTGGGATTCGTGCACCATATCTGTGAAGTCATAATAGAATATAATAATAGATATGGCAGAATGATCCTTCCGAAAGATAGCTATATGATCACCGGCGGCGGCTGGAAGGGTGCGAAAAGCCCATACGGTGAATTGTTTGAGTTCAACAAATTTCTTAAAGAAAATACGAGTATAGACCTTAGGAATGTTCGCGATCTATATACTTTAATCGAGCACGAAATATTTTATCTCGAGTGCGAAGAGCATAATAAGCATATTCCAAACGTTGCGCTTGCCTGCGCGCGTGATCCGCGCAGCCTGAAACGTCTGGGGTTTGGCGAGAAGGGGCTGATACACCTGTATTCTCCGCTCATAGAGAGCTGCCCGACTTTCTCACTGCTTACGACCGATTACGGTCATATCGAGGAATCGTGTCCGTGCAAGATCGGCGGGCCGTATATAAAAATAATCGGCAGGGCCGGCGTTACCAAGAAAGTTACCTGCGCGCTTACAGCAGACGAATACATAAAAGGATCGGTCAACGAATGACAGAAAATAACGATAAATTTAAGCAGTTTATATTTGGCAAAACTATAATCTCGGGTGATTCTCTATCGGCCGATGAGATGCAAAAGTTGATAGCAAGGGGTAAGGAGATTAAGGATAAAGAAGAAGCTCCTATTCAGAGAGAGATATTAAATGTATTTTCCGATGTATCAAAGGCTTGGTCAAGCCCGATGTATCGGAAGCGCCGAGAGGCGATAGAGTCATTAACCAGAAGCTCAAATCTCAGCGCCAAATTTATTGCCGAGGTATTTGATGAATTTTCAAGGATAATATCGCCCGAGCATCTTATGAGTAAGATAGAGGGAGAGTTGGGCGGTCTGGAAATACAGAATAATCCTGTATCGCTTGGACAGAAAGGGATAAGATTAATGGCCCAGCCGGCTGGTCAGGTTCTGCATGTAGCTTCCGGCAACGTATTTCTCGCGTGCATAGATAGCTTGATCAACGGCATCATTACGAGAAATGTGAACTTTGTCAAGATGTCGACCGATGATAGAGATTTTCCGATACTATTTGCCGAGAGTATTGAGGAATTTGACAAGAGAGGCACTTTATCGGGCAGGATGGCCGTATTATGGTGGCAGGGCGGTGATGAGGAGATTGAGAACGTTTTTAAGCAGAATATGGACAGAATCGTCTTCTGGGGCGGACAAGAATCGCTTAAAAGTTGGCAGAAGAATCTTGGCGAAACGGCGGTGCTGGTCAGGCACGGGCCAAAGATCAGCTTTGGAGTGGTGTCTAAGGCAGGTCTTCAGGCTTCGGAACTATCGGCTATTACCAATAGCATCGCTACCGATATGACGATGTGGGAGCAGAAGGCATGTAATTGTCCCCAAATGATCTTTCTCGAGAGCTCGATCTCTCAGCTTGACACGCAAAAGTTTATAAGCTCACTCTCGGAGAGTCTCAATAGAATGGCAGTT
>Ga0209083_1000620_pt1 | contig 49694 bp, 67 predicted proteins | sample AM7aDNAmetaG_FD_184132 | JGI IMG/M metagenome (GOLD analysis project Ga0209083, IMG submission 184132) | Freshwater microbial communities from Finland to study Microbial Dark Matter (Phase II) - AM7a DNA metaG (SPAdes) (version 3) | ecosystem: Environmental > Aquatic > Freshwater > Lake ...
TTTATTTTTACTTTTACTTTTTCTGTTAATATCATTTATTTAAATTATTTTTTATAGTTACCATCAACTATAAAGTATATATAAATAAATGAAGTTCCTATTTAAACAAATCAATAAAAAAATGATATATAAATAAAAAATAATATAAATAAATGATTAGAATGAATTTAGTGTTGGATGCAAATTATTGTCTCTACAGATCCGTCTTCATCTTACATAAATTAAAAACACTTTACGGTGATTTAGAAACACTATTGCTAAACGATTATAATAAAATAACGCATGAATATCCGTTTAATTTAATATACGTTATATCAGATAGCAAAAGAAATTGGAGAAAAAACATATATCCAGAATACAAAGGTAAAAGAAAGAAAGATTTGGATATTGATTGGGAATTTGTATTTGATACATTTGACAAATTCAAAGAAAACATTAAACATAGACACAATTGTTTACAATATCAAATAGATCCTTTTGAAGGTGATGATATTATTGCTCATATTGTGCATGAAACAAATAAAGAAGGTACATCTAATCTAATTTTATCTAATGATGGTGATATTCACCAATTATTAAAATTTAGTGTTGCAGAAAATTATATAAATATAATGTATAATCATAAATTTCAAAATGAAGTTCTTTTTGTTCCAAAAAATCATAGAATTTTCTTAAAACACATTGAAGATACCACTGAAGGTGATATATTTGATATGGCTGATGACAATATTGATTTTATGAACTATTTTGATAAGGTAACAAGCAGAGCAAAAATTAAAGAAGTTGATAAAGAAGAATCATATTTCAAAAAATTGGTTGCTGGTGATAGTGGAGATAATGTTTTAAGTGTCGTTAAGTTTACACCAGAATTAAAAGGAATTGGTGATGCTGGATCAAGTACAGTTTACAAAATGTTCAAAGATAGATTTCCAAATGAAATTGATTTTGACTCTGATGAATTTATAACTCAACTAAGTGATATATTGTACATTTATAAGAAAAATAGAGATATTGATTTTAAAGAAAAAGTAGTAGAAAATATTAAATTTTCTAGAACTTTGACAAGATTAGATGGAAGGTATTTACCTTCTGGATTTCAGGATGTTCTATTTAATAATATCAGAATTTAAATTGCAATAAACACCGAAAAAAGGTGTTTATTGCAAGTTAAAAAATCCTTCTATTGAAGGATTTTTCATTTTAAATTTAATATATAGTTAGTATGAAATATATCAAAACATTTGAAGCAAAAAAAGAATATGAAATAGGAGATACTGTTGTTTTTAAATTAAAGAAAGCTGTAGGTGTATATGATATAAAAGTAGGAGTCATTAAAGAAAAATCAAAAGCATTTGATAATTGGTGGACTATAACAGATTTAGATAATAGAATATATGGTGATTTATCTATAAGACCATCTCATATAGTAAAAAAAGCCAGTAAAAAAGATATTGATAAGTATATGATAGAACCAATATCAAAAAAGTATAACATATGAAAATAGAAAGATTTAATAGTATAAACGAAAATTTAGCAAGTGATGTTAAACAATTTGCTGAAGATTTTACAGGAAATACTGACAGTGGTATTATAGATTGGATTTCTGTCGTTGGAAATGAAACAAAATTAAGTGAGTATAAGAATTTTACAGATAAAAAAGCTTTAAATTTCGCAAAATCAAGAAATTTAAAAAAAGTATTAGAATATTTGCCTATTGATAAAGAAATTGAAAAAAAAGAAAAAGAATTAGAGCAATTAAATACAAAAAAAGAAAAACTTAAAATAGAAGCAGGTGCTGAATTATTATATAATTTTCAAGAAGATTTATTTAATAGAGATTTTAATAGTTTTTATAAATTTTTCATAGAAGATGGAGTGGAAGAATCAAATGGTGACATTGAAGATATATTACGTTTTTCTGAAATCCATCCAAAAATATTAAAAAAATATAGAGATAAAATAATAATCGGTATATCAGCAAATAAATACAACATATGAAAACATACAATCAATTTATAGAAGCATCAACAGGAAAATATATAAATGTTGAATATAAGATAATTATAAGAGATTTGAAAGATAATCCAGAATTATTAATAACTGATTTCACAATTGTCAACTCAGAAGATAAAAAATTAAAAGTAAAAGCCAAAGGATATGAAAATGTTTATCTAAACGGTTATAATGATGGAAAAAAGAAAAAAGGATGGTCAGCTTTTGATGATTTTAAGGATGATAAAACCAGAACTGTTTGGAATAAAAATTTTGAAAACGGTTCTAAAAAAATTAAAGTAATTTCTCAATAATACTTGTTGTTGAATAACCATCAGTTAATTCAACAGTTATTACTTCTCCTCCATTTTCCTTAACAACACTATACCCAACTATATTCTCTGTAATATAGTCTTTACCCTTTGTTAAAACATCAGGCACTATCATTTTTATCAGTTCTATTGGTGTTTCTTCTTGAAAATGAACAACAGCATCAACAAAAAATAAAGATGATAAAACTATTGATCTAGTGTCTTGGTTATTGATTGGTCTATTTGGTCCTTTTGTAAGCCAATATGGTGAATTATCTGAATTCATCCCAACTATAAGAATATCACCAAAATCAGCAGCTTTCGATAAATATTCTACATGACCACGATGTATAATATCAAAGCATCCATTAGTAAATACTATTTTTTTATTTTCAGATCGCCAAATTTCAATTTGATCCTTAAGTGTTTCCCAATTGTGAATTTTAGATTTAATAGTTTTAAGATTTTCCATAATTTATATATTATATAAATTAGATCCTAAATAATTTTTTACTTCAAAAAAGTATATTATCTTTGCGTTTCATAACTTATAAAAAATTAAAAATATGAGATATTTTCTATTATTTCTTATTATTCTACTTGTTAGTTGCTCTAAAAGAGAATTAGAACCAGATATACAAATTCCGCAATTTGAAATGTTAGCACCAGTTGTTGCTAATGCCATAAATATTACAAATGAAGTTGATACATTGTCTGGTGGATATTTAAGTCCAATTTACATCTTAAATTCCAATGTTATGCCAATCGCATCTGGAGACATATCTCTTGGTGATAATGGTTTTTCTATTGTTTCAGTTGCCACACAATACGGAAAAGGTAAAGTCATGGCTGTTGGTCATGAAGGATTATTATTAACTGATGGTAAATATGACAACTTAAAATTTTTCGTAAATTCTATGAAATGGTTAAATTCAGACAATAAAAAAATATTAATAAAAAATGGATTTGCCAATATTAATAATATGACAGTATTATTGAAAGAATTAGAATCTAATGGATTTACAATTACAAACACTAATAACAAAATAACTGAAAATGATCTAAAAAATGTTGGAATAGTTTTATTTGGGAATGACTGGAATAATGCTGTGCCATATTCTGAATCTGAAGTTTTAGTTATAAAGAATTTTGTTCAAAATGGGGGAGGAGTTTTAATTGCTGGCCTTGGTTGGAGCTATACTTCATATTGTAATCCAAAAATTGATGATTATGCAATGAATAGTATTGCAATACCATTCGGATTTAAATTTAGCAATGAACTTATGTGGAATACTCCAATAGTCACTAATTTTTATCCATTAATTGAAGATTGGACATTATCTGGCTCAATTAAAAATATAAGAACTATAATCAAAGACTATCCAAATAACCTAATACCAACTCTTCAAAATAATGAAGCAATTAGGAAGAAATTCACGAATGCTAATGTATTTATAGGATACACAGTAAATTTTTTACCTAAAAATGATATACTAAGAGACACTATTTATAATTTTTATACCAAATTAATTCGTTCTCATTCAGAATTTAAAAAAGGAAAAGTATATGACCAAACATCAGAATCTTCAATAATCTGGAATAGAGAAAGAATTCATGGTACACTTATAAACACTAAGGAATTAACAAGCAATATCATAGATGAAATTGGTGTAACTTTAGGTTTAACAGATGAATATTTATCAATTTGGAAAAATAATCAAATCGTACTTTTTGATAATTCAAAATTAGATAAGAATCAAAAAAAATTCGCACAAGATATTTTAAGTTTAATACCAAGCAAACTACACAATTTAAGTGGAATTTCATTTAGTGACTTCTTAGGAAAAACATATAGTGTTGGGCTTGGAGGTAGTTATGGGGCTGTTAATTCATTTTCATATCCAATAGGTCAATATCCTGAAAATCAATTTCCAAATGATGTTAGCCCTGGTGTGACCTCAGTATTTTGTTCAGCATTATCACATGAAATTAATCATATTGTTGATGCATATTATATTAATGTAAATGAAAAATTGTTTTCAAGAAAAAATCAAATTATTAAACAAGCTGGTACAATTTCTTCAAATTATCTAAGGGGTAGTAGCACACCAGATTTTTCAGATTTTTTTACCAATAATCCACAAGAATTTTTTGCATCACTATCAAATGAATGGTTCACAAATTCAGAAAAAGTGTTAGAATTAGCAATTATTAGGTTTAATAAAAAATCTATTGAACCAATAAATCAATTTTTATTTTACGCTGACATATATAGTTTAGGTACAAATTCAACTATATTCTATTATAATGATTTAAATGGTAATATTTCGTCTAAAAAAATACCTATTACAAGAGATAATCAAAATATGATCAATTCAATTACAGTAAATAATAAAACTTACAATTTTGTTTTGAACACTTCTGGTAATGTAATATCAATAAACTGACATTTTGACATATATTTATTAAACTATTCAGACAAACCATCATATATTTTATTTGGCACACATATTGTTTATTTATAATCATAATAAACAAGGTTAAAAACCTAAAAAATAAATGAAAGAATATGAATAGAAGTTTAGTTAACAGATCAGAAAGTCCATTTTTGGATTTAGCAAGGAAGTTTTTTGATAATGATTTTGATTATTATCTACCAGCATCATTAACAAGAAATGGTGGATTATCAAATGTTTCAGAAAATGAAAATGAATATCTTGTTGAGATTTCAGCACCAGGTCTCAAAAAAGAAGATATTAAAATTGAATTAGAGAATGATGTTCTTAAAATTTCTTCAAATGTTGAAGATAATAAAGAAGAAAAAAATGAAAGTTATTACAGAAGAGAATTCTACAAATCTAGTTTTGAAAGAAGTTTCGCAATTCCTAAAGGTGTAAACAAGGATGAAATTTCAGCAACTATGGATAATGGAATATTAATTGTAGAAATTCCAAAATTAAAACAAGAAGAAAAGAAAGAGAACATTAAAATCACAATTAAATAAAAAAAAAGAGCCAAAGGCTCTTTTTTTTTGAAAAAATATATTATCTTTGTATCATATTTATTAACTAAAATTAAAAAAGATGATTTTCTTAATTTCTTTAATCGTTGCTATTGTAGGAGCACTTCCTATTCTTTTATCAAAATCAGATAGCAAAACACCAACCTTCATTATCACTGGAGTAATCTATGTTTTTCTATCATGGCTTATTTTTTATGGTCTAATGCCGTCACTTGCATATCCTCTAGGAGGTTGGATTGGTGGTTGGTTATTTATTCTATTTGTTATTTCTGCTGTTGTTGGTAGTTCTATTGATGAAGATTCAGTTAATGTACCATCAATTTTACTTGCAATTGGCTCTATTGTTGTTATAATAGGTTATGCTATTGGAACTTCTGGTATGTTTAGATCATCTGATTATGCTAAACTTATTGGTACAATTAGTGATAAAACAGAAAAACATTGGACACAGGACACAAAACAAATTGATCCAACAAACATTAGGTTAGTTCCACCAAATTACGCATTTTCTATGGCTAAAACTGTAGTTAAAGATGGTAGTCAATTTCAACTATCAGGAAATCACATAACACTACAGAAAATTGAAGGTAAAAATGGCTTAGAATATGTCTATCTTATTCCATTAGATTTTACAGGTTATTTTGTATGGTTAAATGTAGATTGTGTACCTGGATATGTTAAAGTAAGTGCAACAGATCCATATGCAACACCGAAATTGATAAATAACGTTAAAATGAAATATACACCAGAAGCATTTTTTGGTGACAATCTAGAACGTATGTTATATCGTAAATATCCTAATAAAGTTTTAATGGACTATTCATTTGAATCTGATAATAATGGTGAAGTATTCTATGTGGTTACAGTGTGTAAACCAACTATTGGATATTCTGGTTTAGTTGTTGAAGGTGTGATTGCCTTTAATCCTCAAACTGGAACAGATAGTGGTATTATTCCAATCGGAACCACTCCATCTTGGATTGATAGAGTAATGCCAGCAGAAATTGCTTCAAGTTACGTAGATTATTGGGGTCTATATCAAGGTGGTTGGGTTAATAGTTGGTCTGGTAAAAGAGGTCTTAAACAATCAGAGAATGTAACTCTTAATTATTCAACTGAAAATGAATGTGTATTTGCTATCCCTATAACATCCACAAATAATTCAGACCATAGTATGTTGAGTATTATGTATGTAAATTCTAGAACTGGAAAGGCAACTAATTATGTATTAACTGATAATGGTGGAACAGAAGATGCAATTGTTGGTGCAGTTAATGCCAAAGTTAGCTTCAAAAATATGCATGCAAGTGGTCAAGTAGTTTATGAAAATGTATATGGTATTCTTTCAGCACTTGTGCCAGTTTTAGGTCAAAAATACAATTATGAAGGCTTAGCGATTGTAGAAACATCGACTAAAAGGGTGGCTTTTGGTGAAACACCTGCTAAAGCATTAGCCGCATATCAGAAAATCCTTATGGAACGCAATGGCCAAATCGTTACAGATAATGCAATTCAGTTAAACAAAATTAATGATGTTATTTATCGTATGGGTTGGGAATTAAGTGGCTCAGATAAAATGTACTATTTAATGTTCAAGAATAATTCTCATTCATTTCAGATTAATAGTAACATTGCTTCTGAGCTTAGTTTAAGTAGAGAAGGTGACTTAGTTGAAATTAAGTATGTTGATTCTAATGAAAATGTCATTCCAACTACATATTTTCATAATTTAACTATAAATATTAAATCTAGTGCATCTCAAGACACTGTTGAACACAAATTCATTAAAAGTGAAGAAGTTAGAAAGGATAGAGTTGATGCTAATGACATACGAAACAGGGTTAATGATATGTCTGATGAAGATATATTAAAACTAGTTAAAAGTAAGAAATAAAAAAAGAGGCAATTGCCTCTTTTTTTTTATTTCATTCCACTCATTGCTCCATCAACTTCTTTCCATCTTGGTGGGTATAAATCTGGGTTGTTTTTTTCAACTTCTGAAATTTCACCATTATCAAAATCTTCTATTGGCTCTGGTTTAACATCTTCTGCACCATTTTGTTCATCAAATTTATTAACCTTTTTAATCAAACTCTCATAATCTTCAATTAAAAATTTTTCCATTATCTCTCTATATCTTCTATAAAGAAGTTCTTCAATATTAAAATCTCTTTGTTCCATAAATATGTGAGATTCTGCTTGATCTTCATCAAAAACTTCAATTGGAAATCCACTATTATCATTATAAAATGGTGTAGCTTTTACAACTATGCCATCAGCTTCATCAACAAATTTAAATATACCTTCTGATGGATCATAATCAAATTCAAATTCACCAATTTTTTTATCTTCAAACAATTTTTTTGAAAAATAACTAAGAACACTTGCTTTATATTGATTTTCCACTCTTGAATCTTGAATTTTTTCAAGTAAAACAAACTCAGATCCAATTTTAAACTTTTTTAAATTTTCGATTTGTTCATTCAACCATTTCATATCGAAATTTCTATAAACATTTTTCTTAACTGTTTCTAATGTTAAAGTTCTTTCTTTAATTCTAACATCATCAATCAAACCTTTAATCTTTTCAACCAATTCTTCTTTACCATGAATATCTATATCTGCATGCACAGATTTATCACTTGAAAATTTAAGTAAAATAGTATTCTCTATCAATGAATAAATCTGATTCCTAAGTGAATCTTTCAATTCATATTTTTGTTTAATTTCTGTATCTAACGTGCTAAATTTTTTCATATTTTTATTTTTTATTTATTTATAAATATATCCTGCTCTATCCGCCCAAACAAGTCCAGATAATTGTAAATAAGTTACATTGTTTACATCTATTGCTGGATATGTATTTGCCATTGTTGTTCCAGTTATATAAGGATATTCATATTTTAAAACACCTCCAACAACAGTTTTTCTTGAAATCGACCATAATGCATCTGTATCTTGTGTACCTGCTGTTGCATAACCATAATATGTTAATCCTGTATTACTATCTCCATCCCAAGGATCTATTCTTTGAAGTTCTAGTGCCATAATAATTTTATTTTTTTATTATATATAAAAATTTTATAACCATATTTTAAATTAATAAAAATTTAGTATATCCACTACCAATTGCCTCAGTGTAACTTCCACCATATGGATTTGCTGATGCTGTTTCAGTTAAATCACTCGTAGGCACTGTGAATCCTGCTTGTGTATAAATACCCAATCCTTTAATCCATCTAAAATTTGATATTAAGCCATTTATATAGCACTCTGGATCACTCAATTTATCATCTTGTGAAATAATCAAAGGCGTTGTAATATTATTTAGATTATTATTATCTACAAATGAGGTTTTTAAATTAGCATCCTTATACATAGATGTGAATCCACTAATGCGAACAATTGCAAAGTGATGCCATTGACCAATCAAATCACCACCTATATTTGGACTTGTATTGTAGTTTGGAGGAATAACACTAACCCATGCACCATTCTCACCAAACCACCATAAATCAGCTTCAACAGAACAATCCATCGTTGCACCATCATAATAATTTCCAATACTAAAAAATCTAGGATGATCCTTTTGCATATTCTCATTATAAAACCATTCAATTGTATAATCTCCAGTACCTAATGCAGTATCAGAACCTGGATAAATTTCAATAAATCCATTAGTTCCATTAAATGCATATGAACCACTTCCACCTACAAACGGAGTGCTTCCAGTTAAAGAAACACCTTGAGTATATTGACCAATACCACCAGCAAGTTGTGTATATGTGAATGGACTAGTTGTCGTCGTCGTGGTTGTAATTTCTTCACCGTGCAAAATTTCTTGCATAGCTCTAACTCTTGATTCGTCTCTTGATGTAAGTTTACCTTTTGAGATTCTTCTTCTATATATACTCATTCTTTATTTTTCTTTTATATATAAAAAAATTTTAATCCATATTTAAAACAAAAAAAGAGTTGATAATTTCTTATCAACTCTTAACTATCTGATTATCAGATGTGGAGGTGGGGGATACGACTCCCCGTCCAATAACGCCTTTTGGCATCTTCTACAAGTTTATTTTATTTTTTCTAAAACAAACAAAAATAAATAATTTTGAAAAGGTAATTATTAAATCCTCTAACCATTTATGATAATCTCAAAATCGTTTACGAAAAAGAATGTTCTGGTTTTCCTGTTTAGGCTACAGAAACTTCGGTCTCAACTACAGTTCCAGCAACTGCGATTGTTGATTTAGAAGTAACGATATGCGTATGTGCTTCGCCATTTATTGTTTATACCCACTAATTTATTAATCGCCACTCTAGACAATGCGATACTTGCTGATAACCTCATTCTACATTACTGTCAAAACATGCACCCCCAAATTTTCAAAGAACTAATAGTTTCTAAGTTATATATTAAATAAATAAATTAGTTTAAAGTTAATTTAATAACTTTTGGGTTAACTACAAAACCCTCTATTCCATTTGAAAAAACATTTGGAATTGCTTTTCTTAATATGTTATAACTACCATTTATATCAGCATTGATAGACCGTCCATCGGACTTAACTTTATATAAACCTCTTGATTTACGATATCCACTAAATATGTGCATGGTATCATTATTCTTATCGTAAATTGGCATAACATCTAAATTCAAGAAAGATGCTTTACTGGTATAACTTTCTTCTTGAACGATAACACGAATACCCTCTTTTTCGCATTTATACTGGATCATTTGTATAAATCTACTATGTGGTATCTGAATAAAATTTTGATTAGATTGCTTTGACATTTTGGTTTCAAACTTCCAACCATCATTTTTACCAATAACTAATTTTGACATATTATTAGCAACTAAAGTTTTAACTATTTCTTTGCTTGCTTTATGTAAATAATTATCTACCTTATTGTTTCTTTTATTTGTTAATAACCTTAATTTTTTACTTGATTTTTTCTTATTTACTAACTCAAGTTTTGACTTCATTAAAGCCATTTTTTTATTATAATACTGATTTATTGATTTTAATGGTTTTCCATTAAAAATTAATGGTTGAAATCCTTTAATACTTGATGTGAATGTTGCTAAATTGCTTACACCTAAATCAATAGAACCATATCTTTTATTGTCTCTAACCTGTGATCTTTCATTAAAAGTATAGCACACTTCAATAATATACTGATTTAATCTTGGTATAATTCTAACACAATCAATTGTTTCAAAATCTTTTAATTTGGTAGTAAATTCAATATTTGTTCCTGATAGTTTGATCTTGTTTGCTGCCTTAAATACTTTTTTTGATATTGCTTGATAATTATACGATATTATAAATCTACCCTTTTCTTTGCTTAAAAACCTTGGTTGTTCTGGCCTACTTTTATATTTTGTAGGATTTTTACCATAATATATCATTGATTTAAAGAATGATTTATATATTTTTTGAACCTGAATTGTGGTTGCTGTCGCAACTTTCATAGGTAATTCCTTAAAACAATCTTCTGATTTCATATAATTAAATAATTTATTAAGAACATCATATTTATTGTCTTTCAAGTCTTCTTTGATTAGATATAGTGACCTGTTATAGATATTTTTTGATTTAAAACATAAATCATCACACTCTTTAAAGTTAGGATGATATTTTGTTATTATATGTCTTTCAGTTAATTTCAAGTATATATACTTTTATTTATTATTATATATAAATAAAATATACCGAAAAAGGTCAATTTAATATAATTTTAACATCATTTAACAATCTTTAACTTTATCTATTTTATTCATATATTTCCCCTTTTTAAATAAAGTATCGAATTTTCATAATCTATTATCGCATTTCTAATAATCAAATAATCAGATCCAATAAGACCAGCAATTTTCAAATTATCTTTTTTGAAATATGGATTTAATTCTTCTAAACTGATGCCAAGAAATGCAATATGCATCCCTTTAATTTCATAATCTACAACAGTGTAAATATTTTCCAAACCTCCAATACCAGCATATTTTTCAATAGGTTTATCTATATAAGTGAAATGATAAGTTGTTGCTTTATTTATATCTAAAAATGATTTGCTTGAACCAGTATCAAGTAAAAATAATGTAGGTTTATCATTTAATGTTAATTGAACAAATAATAAATTATTTTGCTTTATAATATAATATGCATCATACTGAGAATAGAAATTCTTCATAGTTGCACAACTGCACAATAATAATACTAATATAATTAAAAAATGTTTCATTCATCAACTCTAGACATTATATCTTTTTCTATCTCTTCCTGTTTAATTCCAGGATACTTGCTTGTTATTGCTAAATACAATTTATCTCTATCTGTTTTTAAATTCTCTATTTTATCATAATATGGTTTAATTATATCTTGAATATTTTTTATTTCTTTCTCTATAACTATCAACTTATTATTAAGTTCCAACATTTTTTTAACTTCATTTAAATCAGACTTAACAGTGGCTTCCATTTCATCTTTTATTTTTTCGAAAAAATTCTTTCTCTCTAAAATAATAGGTTCCTGCTTTAAAATCTCTTTTAAGTTTTGAATATATGCTTTTCTTATTCTTATACCTTCATTAATATATTGTTCAGCAATCATTATTCTGTTTCATTTTTTCTTTTTTCAATCATATACTGAATATATTCGTCTTCATCCATATTTTTGGTCTCAGTCCAGTTACTTAAAACTTCCTTTGAATCTCTAACTTTATACCATTCAGAAATATCAAAATCAAAATCCTCAATTTTTTCATTTAATCCAAATTCGTTATATTTAGAAACCAAATATCCAATATCATAACTTTCAAAATAATCTATCAAATAACTAGAAATATCAGAATAATCATCAGATTCTATTGCTCTATCAATATAATAATCAGCAAGATATCCAGACATTTTGGTTATCTTCATTTGAAACTCCTTAAACTTTCTAAGTCTTATAAGTTCATTGTCTATGTTCGTCATATTATTCTTCTTTTTCTTTTTCTTCCTCTACAATACCCAACTCTTTATTTATAATACTTTTAAGTTGATTATAAATTTGATCTTTAAGTTTAGAAGGATCTTTTAATAATTTGTCTGATATTAAATTTGCATAATATTCAACAGCATCAGCTTCAACATTTTCTTGAACCATTCCAATAAATGTTGGATTAGGTATATTTTCTTCTATTAAAACGCTTAATTTAACTGGATAATTATTTTTAAACATTTTAAACATCATTTGAATTGGATCAACTTTTGGTTGTTCTACTGGTTTAACACGTTGTGGTCTTGATTGTGCTTCTTGAATTGCAACAGGATCTAGTTCATTAAAGAGTCTTTCTTCTTCATCATCCCAATTTTTTGGTTCTGGAGCACCTTGTGCGCCAGGCATACTTTGTCTCCATTGAGCCAACATAGCATCTTTTTGTTCCTTAGACAGTTTAATTTCACCTTCCATTTGAGGTTGTTTTACAACACCTCCTGGTGGTAATGATGTATCAGAAAGAATAACTGGTGCTTGAACAAATTTAACACTAGCACCACCACCTTGATTTTCATTCACTTTACTACTATCTATATTTCTGATTTGATTAGCAATATTTAATAATGGATCTGTTGAATAGTTAGTACTAAAAAAACTATTAGGGTCAATCTCCACTTCTTGCTCATATTTTCTAGCAAAGACATCTTTCTTAATACTAACACTATTATTTAATACATAAAAATTCGTATCCTCACTTATTATACTGACTTTTTCACCAGTTGCTTTATCTACATAAAAACTTGACATAACAAAATTATTATTTTTTAAGTATATATATTCTTATAGTGGTTCCCTTATAAGAAAGTTACAAAAATAGAAAAATATGACTTTATTTTATTTATATATAGAGTATAAAATTATTATACTTATGTTAAAGGCAATTAAAATAAAAATTTATCCAAACGAAAATCAGCAATCTTATATAAATAAGATGCTGGGTACTTGTAGATTTGTTTATAATAATTGCTTATCATATAAAATAAATGAATATAATGAAAATAAAAAATCTACTTCGTTTGGGGAAGTTGGAAAATATCTAACATCACTAAAAACTGAGTATATTTGGATTAGAGATAGTCATTCTAAAGTTATTCAACAAACACTCATAAATCTAGAAAGCGCATATAAATCATTTTTCAAAAATGATTATGGATTTCCAAAATTTAAATCAAAAAAAGACAACAAACAATCTTGTAGATTTCCTAGTGATGCTATTATTGGAATAACAGGCAATATGATAAATTTAACTAGGTCGTTAAATTGTATTCATTATAAATGTTCAAAAAATGATGAAAAATTTATTAATAAAAATCAAAAAAAGATAAAATCAATAACACTAACAAAAACAAGATCAAATAAATATTATTTATCTATTTTAATTGATAGAGATAATAATAAAAAATTACCAAATACTAATAAAGTAATTGGAATTGATGTTGGTATAAAAACTTTCATTGTTGGTTCTGATGGAATTAATTTTGATAATATCAAGATTAGAAGAAATAATGAAGATAAGTTAAAAAAACTTCATCAATTGCATTCAAGAAAAGAAAATAATAGCAAGAATAAAGAAAAGTCAAGAATTAAATTAGCAAGATTTTACGAAAAATTAAATAATAAAAAAGAATACTATCTACATTCGATTACAAATAAATTACTTAACGAAAACCAAGTTATAGTAATAGAAAATTTAAATGTTAAAGGAATGATTAAAAATCATTGTTTAGCAAAATCAATAAATGAATTAAGTTTATATAGATTTAAAGAAATATTAAAATATAAAGCAAGTTGGTATGGTAGAGATATAATTGAAATAGATAGATGGTTTCCTTCAAGTAAATTATGTTCTAATTGTGGATATAAGAAAGATGATTTAACATTAAATGATCGCAATTGGATTTGTCCAAAATGTGGTTCAAATCACGATAGAGATTTTAATGCCGCAAAGAATATTGAAAATGAAGGAAAACGAATTTTAAAAATAGGGTTGAGTTCACCCAAATTAACGCCTTTGAAGACCAGAACATTAGTTCAGTCATAGAATTAGGAAAAGAATGTAAGAAATTACAGAACTATATATAATAACATATTGTAAAAATTAAAATTAAAAATTTATATATAATAAAAATATAATATAAATATGTCTGATAATCGTTACTCCGAACTTAAATTCAACGGTCAAACCTACACAGAGCAATGGAAGATTGACGAAATTCTAATTAAAAACAAATTTAATTGGATGGTCAATGCTGAAATTAAAAATGCAAGACTTGAAATATTTGAAAATACATTAGTTTGGAATGCAGGTATTTGGTATAATGGCTCTTGGTATTTCGGTGTTTGGAGAGATGGAGAATGGAGATACGGCACTTGGCAAAATGGAGTATGGTACAATGGAGTTTGGAGAGATGGAACATTCAAATCAGGTATCATATATAAAGGTAAATTTTTTAAAGGTACAATAGAAAGTGGTGAAATTAGAGGTGGTCAATTTATTGATATTAAAATAGATCCTAAAGTTGTAGAATACACTGAAGATGAATATCAAGTAAAAAAACAAGAAGAACAAAAATCAGTACAACAAGCTGCAGTTGCAACTGCTCAACCAGCTCCTGTACCTCAAACAGATACAGTTAAAGTACATAGTACACCACCAGCAAGTCAACAGCCAGTATCTGCACAACCAAGAATACAACAAGAAAAAATAAATCATAATATGAAAAAGATAAAAACATTCGGAAAATTTTTAGAATCTGTTGGTGAATATGAAGATAGTTTTGTTAAAGTTAATATAGACGAAACAGATTTAGAAACATCAGATAGACCAAATTTAGGTAAACTAAAACAAAAAGATGGTAAAATAATTATTGAAACTCCTAGTAAAACAGATGCTTATAATGCAAAAATGAGATTAGGTGGTGATGTTATTCAAGAACCAGGATTTTCTGATAAGCAAATTCATCATGTTAAAAGCGTTAAAGAATCTCTTATAAATGAAATCAGTCCAGAAGTAAAACAGGAAATAGAAGATTTAGGAATAAAATTAGAAGGAGGATTTCAAGGAAATCTTGTAGTTCTTATTTTTAGACCTGGCACTGGACAACTTAGATTTTTAATAGATAAAGACGGACAATTCTATAAACATAGCGCAGAATTATATTGTGCTGATACTAATCAATTAGGTCCACAAGAAAAACAAAATCTTCAAACTGCTATTAATAAAATTAAAGCAGATTCTCAACCAGTATAAAAAATTAAACCCATAATTATAAATATATAATAAAAATTATTCTTTATAATTATGGGATTTGTTTATATATTAGAAAACACAAATGATTCAAATACAGTTTACAAAATTGGTTTCACCACAGGAACAATTCAAAGTAGAATAAAACCTCTACAAACTGGCAATCCTTATAAAATATACGAACTATATAAATTCCCTACGAAATATAATAGAAAATTAGAAACTGCCGTACATCGTTATTATAAAATAAACAGAATGGAAGGTGAATGGTTTAATCTCGAAGAAAATGAAGTTGATAATTTTCTTGAAATTTGTGAAAGATATGAAAAAGGATTTGATGCATTAAAAGATAATCCATTTTTCAAGTATTAAACTTTTCCTAACTTAAATAACTCTTTTATAATTTCCTTATCTATTTCTTTTGCTAATTCTTCACTAAGTTTCCACGATAAATTAGCAACGGTTGAATTGTCAAGTATTTTCTGAATTATTTTATATATCTCATTATCAGAAATTTTAAAAAGTTTTAATTTACGCAATATTTTATTATCTATTGAATAATAGATTTTATCTGTAAGGATATGTTCAACATTAAAATGTCTTTCAACAATTTTTCTTTCTTCTTTACTTTCAAATTTATATTCAAAAATACCAAAATATTTCACATCTTCGTACATTCGCTGTGTCCAGGTTGCATTAATTGGCTTCATTTATTTTTTTTAATTTTTTAATTCTGTCGTATTTAAGTATAATTTTTTGCAAATCATCTCTAGTAACATCACACATAAAGCCATCTATCATACTAGGATAAAAACACATATTCTCTGCATAACTATGTTTTAGAAAAATTTTTTGACTTCTATTATTACAAGTTAATAAAATTATAGCGCCCAAATATCCAAATTTTGCGTAATTATCTGGATATTTTCTTGTCATTTCAGTATCCAAAATTTCAACCACGATAATATCTTTAAGATAATTGTTCATTTTCTTAACTGCTTCCAATATAAATGCTGACATATCTTCTTTCATTTTCCTGTACTTCCAAATCCGCCTTCACCACGTTCCGATTTGTTTACAATTTTAACTTTCATAATTTTTTTCTATTTTTTTTAATTTTATTCTTCTAATATCTTTTATTGCAAGGTATGGATCATTGTCAATAGTCGCAATATTGAATGTTATCAACTCATTAATCGTTACAAAACAATCAGAATTAACAGAGCCTAAAGACATTGGTCTTACAGAAAAATATTCATCACTATCATATAACTTTTGAAGAATTTTTCCGTAAGGAGTGTCCAATATTGTTATCTTACCAATCAGCTTTTCATCTTTAACCCAAATATCATCAATAGAATGTGAAATTTTGCTAATATCTATACTTCCTGACTCTACTAAATCCATAAAAGTTCCATATTTAGGTCTATTGTCTAAAAATTTTTGAATGTGTGGCTCAAAATTTTCCTTGGTATAAATCCTATTAAGTTTATTTTTAACACCAAATGGTATAATTATTTTTATAACTTCTGTCATAACAATTTCAAATAAATTATTTTATCATCACCAATTCTATAAAAATCTCTAATGGTTGCTTCTTTAATATATCCATTACTTTCATAAAATTTGTGAGTTGGTAAGTACTTCTCAATTGATGACGTCTCAGCTATAAGATACCTTCCACCTTCTTCCTTTATCCGATGATGAGTTTCCTCTAATAACAATTTGCCTATGCCCTGACCTCTGTAATCATTATGGGTGACTATCCAATATAAATCATAGCCTCCAATAGTACCTTCAATTGAACCATAACAAGTATAAGCCACAGTTTTTCCATAAATTTCAGCAAATAAAAATTTATAATCTTCGCCATCTTTAATTGTACTTTCTACAAGTCCAACAGCAATAGGAATCTCAATGTCATAAAAGAAACCAGTTGATTCAACTATTTCTTTAATAACATATTTATCAAAATAATTTATAGTATTTCTAAATATTAATTGCATTTATTCTTTCCAATTTTATTTTTCTTTGTTCTTTTATATCTATGAAATATTTATCAAAATATTCTTTTTGAAATTTATCACAACATCCATAATTTGCACCTTTACACAATGTTCTCATCATTTTATGCCATTCTGGATTTAATACATGATAAACCAATTTATTATTATAGTAAATTATTTCACAATCATAAACCTCATCTTTGTTGTATGAATAGCGATCAATTGAATTACACACAACTTTCATCTTAATGCATCATTTATTATCATTTCTATCATATCATTATAAGTAAAAGCATCTTCTAAACAAGCAGCATAAAAACCACCAGATTCTGATATACAAGGATTTAAATTATTCTTTATTATCAATAACTATTTTTCTATAATATTTCTTCTTTTTCATTGACTTCCTTTAATTTAGATAATTTAATTTGTCTCTCTTCTCTTAATGTGTAAAAATAATCAGATATAAATGTTTCAGAAATTTGAGTACTATTTATAGTATAACTCGTCCAATTATAACTAGCTGGATATGTTGTAGATGTAGTCGTTGTTGTTGTTGATCCAATACTTGTTGTGGTTGTTGATGTTAATCCTGAATATGATGGAGGATTAGCAATTAATATTGATGTTGAACCAGAAGAACTAGGTGTTGTTGATGTTGTTGAATATGCAGAAGCATTTGATGTTGAATATGGAAAAGTAATAACTTCTTTTACAACTTTATACTTTTGACCCTTTACAAACATAGGCTTCTTAAATAAATTTAAAAAAGTATTTCCACTATCAGAATAGTAATTCTTTTTACACAACAATAAATATTCTGTTCTCATAACCAAAAGTCATCTATTTCTTCTTTTTTTACTTCTTCAACGTTCAAGTCTTTCTTAACTTCTTCAACTTTCAAATCCTTCTTAACTTCTTCAACTTTCAAGTCTTTCTTTTCAACTAATTCCCAAAAATGATCATTTACAACTTTTGCATATTCTGGTTCAAGATCCTTCTGATTTGATACAAGTTTTTCTACAAAATCTTTGAGTATTTTCACATCCTCTTTTAATGGTGCAATAAAAGCTCCCCCATTTGCTTCTTCAATTTCATCAACTAATTTCTCAGAAATAGGAGTTGAACTTGTAATAAGTTTAGGATCATAATTTAAAATTAGTAATTCCGTACCTTTTGTATCTTTAGTATCTGAAAAACTTGCAGATGATCTAAAAAAATCTTTTTCTAACCAAGTATATTTGTCTTTTGGAAGGTGCTCAGATAATGCTGGGAAATCATAATAAGAAAGAGCCCATCTTGATTTTGTTGTTTTTAACAATTCTAACAATTGGATATGTTCTTTTTGACCAAATTCATCTTTTGTTCCATACCAACCAGCTCTTTGATCATCTGATCCTTTTTTCTCAACGGAATTATACGGAGGATCTAAATAAATAAATGTATCTGGCGAATCATACTTCATTATAATTTCCTCAAAACTCAATGTCTCAAATATATTTATTTTATCTAATTTTTTTTGTAATTCTACATTTTTCAATTTATTCAAAAAAGTTTTCAATTTAAATCCACTAAACCCAGCTGCAGTATATGAACAACTTGAAAATGCTGATGTCAAAAGAAAAGAATATAATGATGCTCTTTTAAAATCTGGAATATTAAAAGTTTCATTTCTAAAGTTAGATTTTTTTAATGAATAATATAATTCTTTATAATGAATTTTTATCAATTCAGAATCAGTTTCTTTACAATATAATGATCCTGTGACAGAATCTAATTCATTTTTCAGATAATCATAAAATTTTTCATACTGCTTTGAACATGCAACTAAATTTGCCTGATCCCTATTTATATCATTATATATAACCTTAGTATCTTTTGGCATATCAAGAAAAAAATAAACGCCAAACGAGCCAGCAAATGGCTCCAGATATACTTTATAATTTAATGGTACAATAGGTTTTATGTAATCTTCGAAACGATTCTTTCCACCGAAATATGAATGAAGTGCTGGTGTTTTTGCCATAGATTTTATTTTTATTTAGTTAAATTTCTTTCCTTTGTTTAAATTTCCTTCATATAAAATTCCATCAATAACTCTATTTGTAGACCACATTGGATTCAAGTTAGTCAAAGCATTAACAATAGAAGGATTAGTATCATAACCAAATAATATAACTGGCTTTATATGATCAATGTGCCATTCTCCATAATTTTCCCAAGTCATTCCTGTAGTAAATTTATTTTCTATGACTATTTTTAAATCTAATGCTGAAAATCCCAATATGTCAATAGTCTTACCTTCTTTTTTCATACCAAGCCTTTTTAAAGCATTTCTTAATAACGATCTCCAAGCATAGACATGAGGATTTTTTTCAGAATGTGCTTTAATATATTTTCGTCTATATTCTCTATATGAATCATCATCCCTTTTTATTTTTTCTCTATTTCTAAATTTTTCTAAATTATTACTACGATAATTTCTATTTTTTTCACATATTTCTATTTTATTATTTGGATAACTCTTTATATGTTTTTCTTTATTATATTTCTTTATATTATCAACATTGGTTTTTCTCCATCTCTTTTTAGTTTCCTTACATTTATCACTACCATTATATGTATTGTTATAATTTTTAGACCGTTCTTTTATTTTTTCTTTATTGTCTTTATAGTATTCTAAAGATTTTTCAGCCTCGCATTTTTTACAAATTCCTATATGTTTTCTAAACTCCTCAACATTCTTATCCTCAACACATCTTTTACATATTTTTTTCATAACTATAATATTCTTTTTTTTCAATTGCATTATTTTTAATCAAATCCTCATATATCAAATATTCAATATATTTTGAAGTGTTTTCAATATTACTTTTTAAATATTCTCTAATTTCAATGCTTAAAGCAACTGAAATCTTTTCTTTAGTTTTTATCTTTTTCATAAAATAGGTATTTTATAGGTATATATAAATAAAATAAAGTCATATTTTTCCATTTTTAAATATTTTTTTGACTATAATAAAAAAAAATCATAATGAAATGGTAAGACCAAAATCAGAATCAAAAAAAAAATCTATTGGAATAACAATAGATAAAGAACTTAATGAAAAACTTGAAAAATATCTACAAGAAAAAAAATTAAGCAAATCTGAATATATTGAATTTCTTATAAAAAAAGCTCGAGAATAATTGTATTGTTGAAATATTTTAATTATCTTTGTCCATAATAAATACTTAAATATTATGAGTTTTTTTGATTTAGATACAATGAGGGAACAGGATGCTATAATGCAGTGTCCTTATTGTTTTAATGATCTGAAAATTGAAGATGTTGTTGGCGAATGTACTTATGATAAATCTTTTTCAAAAGATGAAATAGATGAAAAATATTGTCCAGATTGTGGAAATTCCTTTTTTATTTAAAAAATTAGTTTTATCTTTGTAGTCATTCTTATAAACATTATTCACATAAAATTTCTAAACATGAAAAATTTTAAGTTTCTATTTCTTTCGTTGCTTTTTGCATTGTCATTGACAAGTTGTTACCGAGTTCAGCCAGATGCAGGTGTTGAATCTGTGTTGATTTACAAGCCTATGTTCTTTGGTCATGGTGGTGTTGACAAGACTCCAGTTTCAGCAGGTTCTACTTGGTGTGTGTTCACTACAGATCATAAAGAGTTCGCCATCACTCCTGAAACAATTACAGAAGATTTCGTAAATATGATTCCTTCTGATAACACACCAGTTTCATTTAGTGCATATCTTAAAGTTCTAGTTCAAAGTGGTAATACACCAGTACTTTATGAAAAATTTTCCGCAGAATGGTATAAACATAGTTTACAAGCATCATTTAGAACAATGGTACGAGACAAGGCTTGTGCATTTAAGATGTTTGACTTGGCAAGTAAACGTGAGATTTCTGCACAACTTGAACGAGACATTTTTACAGACATTACTGCTTATGCAAAGAAATTAAATTTGCCTGTTGAAATTCTTCAAGTTTCCATTGGTGCTATTACACCACCAGAACAAGTATTAACAGAAACTAAATTAACAGCCGCACAAAATCAAAGTATTCTAACACAGAATGCAAGGGCAGATGCCGAATTCGCAAGGAAACAAGCAGAAATCAATAAGGCTATTGCTGACAAGGCATATAAAAACGAAATGGGTATGTCAGTTTCAGAATATCTAAGTTTAAGGCATCTTGAAATTGAGAAAGAAAAAGTTGAATTGGTTAAAGATAAAAAAGATGCAAATCTTACCTTCATCTTTGGTAGTGCAACACCAGTTTATAACGCAGGAGGCAAATAATCTGAAAAATATAAACAAAAAAATCCAGAGAAATCTGGATTTTTTTGTTTTAAAAAAGTTCCGTAGATTCGTTCAGTATAAAAAACTTTTAACAATATTTTTCGTTGCTATATCTTTTGGAATGAATTGATATATCCATTCTCCCATTTTACTTTTACCACCAAAAAAACTTAGCATAATGTCTATTTATTATTTTTATTTATTTAGTGAATTTTTCATTTTTTGTTTATTAATATATAGAATAAAAAAAAACTTATGAAAAAAAATTATGGTTGGAAGCCTGATCTACCAGATCAAAGAGACTACACTTATAAAGTAATGGCTCCCATTACTTTGCCGCCTAAGGTTGATTTATCACCTTTATGTCCACCAGTTTATGATCAAGGTCAACTTGGATCATGCACAGGAAATGCAATCGCTGGCTCAATAGAATATGAACAAATAAAGAAAAAAGACCCTAAACCTTTTGTGCCATCTAGATTATTTATATATTATAACGAAAGAGTTATTGAAAATACAGTAAAACAAGATTCTGGTGCAATGATACGTGATGGTATGAAAGCTGTGAGCACACAAGGTGCTTGCAATGAAACAACTTGGCCATATGTTATTTCAAAATTTAAAACAAAGCCATCAACAACGGCATTTAAAGAAGGATTAAAATATGTATCTAAAGTTTATTCAAGAGTACCACAAGATTTGAATTCTCTTAAACAATGTCTTGCTGCTGGTGATCCTTTTGTATTTGGATTTACAGTCTATACAAGTTTTGAATCTGATACTGTTGCAAAAACTGGGATTGTACCAATGCCAGCTAAAAATGAAACTGTGCTTGGTGGTCATGCTGTTCTTTGTGTTGGTTATGATGATTCTACACAAAGATTCATTGTTAGAAATAGTTGGGGTCCAAATTGGGGAATGAAAGGCTATTTCACTATACCTTATGCTTATGTAACAAATAATAATTTGGCAGATGACCTTTGGGTTATAAAAGATGTTAGTATTTAATAAATAATGTTAAAATAAAAAATTCAGAGAAATCTGAATTTTTTTTGTTTTAAAAAAGATTCTTATATTGCGTGACGAACAAAACTTTTAACAATATTTTTCATATAAACCCCAAATTAAAAGAAAATATGTCAGTAAAAATTTTTTCAAGTTCTAAATCAATCTATTTAGCAGAACAAATAGCTTCTTCATATGGTGTCGAACTAAGCAAAAGTAATTTCAAAGTTTTCTCAGACGGTGAGTTTTGCCATGGTTTAGATGAAAATGTAAGAGGTGATAAGGTCTTCCTCATATCCTCTCTATATTCATCTTATAATGAAGCTGAGAGAATAGTACAACTTATACCACCAGAAAAACAAGAAGAAGCCAGAGAATATCTAAAATATCTCATCTCATCATCTGACAGTGTTTTTGAATTACTTCAAATGATTGATGCAGCTAAGAGGGCATCAGCAAAAGACATTGTTGCAGTTATTCCATACTTTGGATGGGCAAGACAAGATAGAAAAGATAGACCAAGAGTTCCAATCACAGCTAAAATGTTAGCGGACATAATTCAAACCGCAGGAGCAACCAGAATCATAACAATAGACCTTCATGCAGATCAAATTAGTGGATTTTTCAATATTCCAGTTGACGCATTAAAAAGTTCTTATGTTTTTATGCCATATATTGAAACATTAAACCTTAAAAATATGGTCATTGGCTCACCAGATGAAGGTGGCGGAAAAAGAGTAAAACCTTATGCAGAGCACTTTAAGACTAGAATGATCTTTATGTATAAAGAAAGAAGTGTTGCAAATACGATAGATAAAATGGAACTTATTGGAGACGTTAATGGTTGTAATGTTATTTTTATTGATGATATTATTGACACTGCTGGAACAATTACTACAGCCGCTGATATTTTAATAAACAAAAAAGGAGCATTAAGTGTAAGAGCTTGTATTCCACACGCAGTTTTATCAGGTCCAGCATATGAGAGAATTGAAAAATCTAAAATTACAGAAATTATAATCACTGACACAATTCCATTGACAATCAAATCAGATAAAATAAAAGTTATAAGTGTAGCAGACTTAATAGCAAAGTCTATAAATAGAGTAAATACACACGCATCTATTTCAGACTTATTCAAAAAATAATTAAACAATATGATTACAAGTGAAAATAGAAGATGGGCTAGAAGTAAGCCTGATGATCTTAGAATTAAACCAGAAAATATTAATGATGAATTAAAACTAAAAGTATTAATAGCAGCATATAATAAATACACACTTGAAGAATTACAAGAAAAATTAAATATTAAGAATAACGAATACTAATGGCGATTATTTGTGGTATAGATTATGGTGATCTTGAACCATCTTTATTTTCTGAAAACTCCTGTTTGATTCTATCAGATTTATTTTTTTTCATAATTACATATTTATTACAACAAATATACAAAAATATTTAAAATAAAAAAACCTCCGAAGAGGTTTTTTTTATTTAAGCTGTGATTGGTTGGTACCTTTCACTATTTATAGTTTTCAACATCAAACTTTCTGGTGTATCAATGCTACCTGATAGAACAGATTTTAATATTGCTGGACTGAATCCTGAAACTAGTCCTACATTCTTTGCTTTAAAGTTTGAAGGAACATTACCAAGTCTACCATTAACATTCCAGAAAATGATATCTGGCAATTTATAACCAGCCTCAGAATACATTCTCTTTATCATTGATAAAGCAGTATCATTTCCATTTTGAGCACATTGATTAAATTCCATATCAGAAATAATCAATATTTTAGTTGGCATTTCGCTCTCTGGAAGGTTATTCTTAGTTGCTTTATTCAATATCAACTTATAAACACCTTCTAAGTTAGTGCTCATACCCCATTCAGCACTTTCCAACTGACGAAGTCTTTCATACAATGAACCTTTCAAATATTGCATTGTTGGTTCACTTGAGAATGTAATAAATGCGTCCTTGAAAATACTTCTATTTCTTTCAGACATATATACACCCAATGCTACTGAAACTGACATTGGAAGACCTGACATACTACCTGATACGTCGCAAACTGGAATGACTCTCTCATTCGAATCTGCCATGAAGTCTGGAAGATTATTCCATTGTGCCTCGACTGCTCTTTTATCTTCATGTCTCTTCCAAGCTTCATATAACATATGTGGAAACAAAACACCAGCCTTGATTTCTTCCTTACCTTCGTGTACCAGTTCAATATACTCATTGAAACGGCCCATATCATTCTTTAAGAATGCTTTTCTATACTTGTTCATAGCAACTGAAGGTACATGTGAATAGGTAATTTCTTCCCAATCCTTTGCACACATTTTTTGCTCAACAGTATTTGATAAACCAACAACAAGTTTACGATATTCCTTTGGGGATAATCCCATATACTTACGAACCTTGTTAAATTCATATCCTTTTCTACTTAACCATTTTGCTAATAAATTTTTCATACGTCTTAATTTTATTTTTATTGTTATTGTTTTTTATATCTTTTAAAAAATTCTGTGCATCAACTTCATCTTTAAATCTCTTTGCTTTTTGTTTATTAAATTCATCCTTATAAGGAACCTTCCAAACTTTTTCAGCAGTATTAAAATGATAACCTTTAGGTGTATATACAGCAATTTCTAAATATTTTTCATATTTTCTGTCCATATAAATTGTGGAATTATCATATAGTAAATCTAATATTTTTTTACTAACTCTATTTCCACTATAAATAAGTCTCCAATATTTTTCATTTTTTTCTAAATCTTCAAAATTATCACTTTTAATATTTTTATCTTCCAAATTTAGAACTTGTTGTAACCAATTTTTAATAGTTTCTAATAATCTACTATTATAAGAAACAAAACCGACAGAGCATCTTGGATTTCTATTCCAATTATGTTTTTTATCTTTCCATTTTGAAAAAAATATAGTACCATCACCATCTAAAAATCCTCTGGCAAAATGTCTTTTTAAATTATCAGGAACATTATTAAAAACAACATCATCAATTTGATAAGTCTTATTTACAACAAATCCAATTTTTCTCAATGAGTCAACAGTTTGTTTACTACATATATTAAAACCAATCGCTTTATAAATTTTACCATTTTTATTTTTTACATCTTTAATAGAAGTTGGCTTATCTAAAATATTTGCCAATTTCTCAAGATGTGCTTTATCTTTTATTGATAACCTAACTGAAATCACATACTCTGATAAAGTAGCATCAGCATAAAAAAATCCAATTAAATATGCTTTTAATTCAGAGTCAATTACACTAAAATCAATATAATCATTTGTCACCTTCTAAAGTTTCTTTTATATATGATAGAATTTCTTTATCCACTTTATCATTTTCACCTTCGCTCAACAAAAAAGTCAAATCATCATATCTTCCATATTCAGCAATATGTTTCAAATTTTTAAGTAAATATTCTGGATAATTCTTACGAAGAAACATAGCACAAATTCTAAAGAACCTTCTTTCTCCAGCTCCACCTCTTGGGTCTCTTGACCAGAACATAAGTTTTAAAGCAACTGATGGATCTTCCACAATCGCCTTTTGGAAAAGGGTTTCAATATCTTTTTCTGACATTTTCCTTGAAGCTCCCGCTAAAAAGAACATATCAACATTTGAATTCAAACTGGTTGAATTTGTTACCATACCATTATTTGTTAAGGTATTTTCTTGTCTTGTCACATTTACTAAATTTGATGCTGATTGCATAATAAACCTCCTTTTTGTTTTTTTTTGTTTTTGTTATTAAATAAAAAATCCCAACTAAAAATTCATTTAGTTGGGATCTTCACCCAGGTATCAAAACCTAGGATTTGTTCCAGGCCAGCCGAATCCGTACAGATCCATAGGTCTAGATGTGAAAATCTCAACAGAATACAAGGGTTTTTCTCAAAAACCCAGAGTAAACTTTCTTTTCAAAATTTTTTGTTCTGTTTTAGCCTATTTATAGTGGTGTGCAAACAAAGTGGAAACCTTAGAAAAGTTAAAAACACTTACACACTCACAGCTTTTCTGTTATTTATCTAGTTTTTAGATTTTGCAGAATGTATTCTTTATGAGTATTATATTTTTATAAAAATTAACTGAATACGATTTTTTCCATATAAGGGTTTTTTGTCGCTGTATGTATTCATCAATAATTTTTATGTTTTGTCAAAGAACGAATATATTGTTATTTCAAAAAAATTAAAAAGTTTAAGAAATTTTCAACATTATTATATATTTTTTAAAAAATGTCATATTTTTCTATTTCCAATGAACTTTTTTCTTTTCAGAAAAGTGTAATAAGTTTATAGTTTAGGAAAATTGAAAAGTTTAATTTATTTTCAAAATATTTTTATCTAAACTAATTGTTAGATTATGTATATAAAAAATAAAAAAAGTTTATGTATTTTACAATTAAAAAATGGCAAGAAAAAGAAGAAATTGATAAAGTTATCAGTACTTTTTCAGAAGTAGAAAAAATGAATGATGATAGATTTAAACATCCAATTATGGATTACTATTATCTAGACATAAAACAAATTAGAAAAATTAAAATTCTAAGTTTGCATGATGAATCTGCAAAAAAAAAGATTGAAAACATTGCAAACATTATTGTACGATAAAGAGTTAATTACTCTTAGTGAAGAAAAACCTCAATTTTATCAAGAATCTGGTACTACTGGTTCTAGTGGAACAAATGGTAGAAGTGGAACAAGTGGATCAAGTGGTTCAAAACCTTCTTCTACTGATTTAAATTTCGATCTAAATATCAATACTAGTGAAACTCCAGAAATGTCAATTGCTGATATTTTAATTGAAAAATTAAAATTTGAAATAGAAAATGTATTTTAAAATAGTAAATAGTAACAATGAAATAATTAGAGAATTTATTCACACTTTTCCTGAAATTGAAATTGTGGAAGATTCAATAAATGGTATTGTTGTACAAACATGTTATCATTTATCATCAACTAATATTAGGAAGTTGAAACTATTAAACATAAGCACAACTAATGGTCAAATAATCAAATTATTCAAATTACTATATGATGAAAATATAATTCACAACTATGGTGATAATAAACCATTGATATATTTTTCTACAGGAACATCTGGTTCGTCTGGTGCGACACCTTTTCATCAAAAACCAACATATAAAAAAATAACTAAAAAATTTGATCCGCATAAAGTAATAGGCAAATGTTTAAAAATGAAAAAGAGATTCAAAGTTTGAATCTCTTTTTTTATAATTTTTTTTAATATATATTATATGAAATACATTAAAGAATTTACTCAATATGAACATATAGATGAAAAGATAAAATTTTGGGATGTTGCAATGTACTTAACTATGTTATATGCTGGTTATACTACAGTTAATAATTACAGTGAGATAAACAATTTATATACAATAGTCAACTCAGCATCATATGACGGCACATCTGATCAAAAACACCAAATAGATAGTCTAAAAACAAACATCATAGAACAAATTAAAATTTCACCAAGATTTAAATCTGATGTAAAATCATACATTCTAGATTCATTGAGAAATATAACAATAAAATTTGCTAATCCAACTGGCAAAAACATACTTAAAAAAACTACTGTTGCATTGTATATGAAACTTGGCGATCTTGAAAAATCAATGGGCAGAAATCCAATTTATTATCCATTATTTAAACTAAATAAAACTTCAACTGAAAATATAATTATTGTTAATAAAATGTATGAAAATGATGATGATTTAGTTAATACATTAGTTCATGAAATTTATCACTACGTAGATGCTTTATTAGGTCAAAAAGGTGATTTAAGTGTAGAATTAAATCTACCTCAATTTATTGATAAAAGTGTAAAAGATAAAGATGAAAATTATATACATAGGAAATATGCATCTATTTTTGGCGCAAGATTTAATAAAAGTGGTCAAGAAATAAAAAAATTAATTAAGGATTTATCTGATAAAACAATAAATCATATTGAATATTTATCATCAGCGCCAGAAATATTCGCTAGATGGAAAACATTTAAAAGTTATATGGTAAAAAAAGGATATATTAAGGATATGAATAGTCCAGTTGATAATGAATTGTTTATTAAATACATATCAACAGTAAGGCCGTCAACAGATGATATAGAATTTTTATTAGCAATAGATTGGAATAAAATTTCAGAACTAGATAAAATAAGTATGTAATTATAATTCTTTAAGTAATTCTAAAGATTTTTTATAAAAATCATCTCTTTTCTTTGATAAAGAATCAATTATTTCTAAATCATTATCAAATTCAGTTATTCTCTCAATAGTAACATCATGGTCATGCCACAATCCGATTGTTTCCTGAATATCATCTATCTTATTAATCTTAGACTTTTCATCCAACATTAAAAGAGTATAATAAATTCTCTTTAATCTGATTCTTATCTCATGCAAATTTGTTGGTGTAATTTCTATATTGCAAATATCAGACAGTCCAATCTCCACTCTAGAATTAACATTTGCTAGGATTTGTTCATCAATATGAAATTCCTCTATTCGATCCAATTTATCACTCAAATGTTTAAATTCTTCTTGAAAGCTTTCTTTAATCTTAAAAAGCTCTAGTTTCTTTTCAAGCATTTCAGAAAGATATAATTGATAAGGATCTTTATAATCTGCTAAAATCTTTTGCTGGATTTGAATATCTCTGATCTCACCTGACAGTTTAAATAAATTAGTAAAGCCCGTGGGGAAATCCTTATCTCTGAAAAGTAAGCCATCTAGTAAGATGTTAAAATTTTTCAGTCTTTTAAGTGTAGTTCTTATCTTATGAATATCTTCCTCAGTCACATCTATGAGCAATCTGGAATGATGTTCATTAAAAATTCTAATTTGATCTTCAAAGTATTCTTGTAATCGTGTCATCATATGCAAATGTAATCATTTTTTTATACATAAAAAATTATATATAGATATTATATGAAATATTTAAAAAAGTTTGAAGCATATAGAAGATATAAGATTAATGATTATATTTTGATAAATGTTAAGTTACTAACAAAAAACTTAAACAATCTAAGTATTCCACCACATTCCCTTGCAAAAATAATTGATATAGATTATTCAAGATTTAGTGAGTCTCCATATTATATTAAATATCCGAATGGTGAGGAAGATGCAATACAAGAAAAAGAAATAGTTAGGTTATTAACATCAGAAGAAATAGAGAAATATGATTATGAAGAGAGAATTAATAAATATAATGTATGAAATATTTAAAAATGTTTGAAACTAGTATACCACACATACCTGTAAAATATAATTATAGTTATGTATATTTTGATGGTGGAACTCCATACGATCATTATGCAAAAGTAATTGGATTACAATATTTATATGGGCAAAACAAGGTTCAATATAAAATTGAAGTTTTTGATTTAGATAAAAACAAATTAGTAACTCTTAATAATGTCGATACTGAAATAAAAAGAAAACTAAAACCGAAAGAAATATTCAAATTTGAATACAAAAAAAATTTAGCTAAATATAATATATGAATCATATTAAAAAATTTAATGAAGGTGTAGCTGACGAATATGCAGAAAAAAGATTTTATTTTGAAAATCCTAATAAAGATTTTGAATATAAATATCAAAACTATATCTCTAAAATACCGCCAGTTGCATATGTTAAAGATCCTTATGATAAAAAAATAGCACTATTCAAAAATCCTAAAACACTAAAAAATTTTGAAGATAATGTAAGAGCTATTGGAACATCTGATGGTGATTTATATGTTGCACAAAGAAATATGTCATTTTATCATAGCACAATGGGAGAAGCATTAGAGCTGGTAGAAAAAGGTAGTAGAATATATGACCTTAATACAAAATTTGTTTTCTTTTATAGATTAAGAAATGAAAATGCATTTGCAATTGGTATATCTACAGAAAATTATAATGATCTTAGTAAAAAAAATGAAAAAATAACAGAAGATTTACTTAAAAAAATAAAAAGAAAAAATCCGCAATTTGATTTTTATAATTATTCAAAAAGTCAACTATATAGTAATAAAAAACCTCCTGTAATTCTAGACATTACAGAACCTTATAAATCAGAACAAAAAACTCAATTTTCTTTCGGTACTGACTCTCAAAAACAAGGAATATTCACTAAATTTAAAAAATTCATTAAAAACGAATCTATGCAGTATCCTAGAAAAGATTCATCTAATCCAATCGAAAGAGAAAAATATTTAGAACAAGAAGAAAAAGATAAATTAAAAGAAAAAATTCAAGAAGAATTTTCAAAACATTTAAAAGAAACATCATCAAGTCTTTGTGTAGAGGAAACAATATTCCTATTAGATGATGATTATGGATGTAAAATATTTAGTATTGAAACTATAAATAGAGGAATTTACAGATATAACACAAAATTTATTGTACAAGTTCGTAGTATAAAAAATAATCCAAGAACAAATGAATTCAGAAATGGTAATTTAGTATCTAGATATGATTCTGGAGAAAATATTTCTGTTGAAGACTTTGTTAAAAAATTCGTTGATAAATTAAAAAGAACCAATGAACAAAGATTAAAAAATAGAGAAACTGTAAAATTAAAACAAATTTCAAATAAATTTAATCTATGAAACATCTAAAACAGTTTGAAGAAGTTGTATTCTCATTTAATAGAAGTAATAGACCGAAAGATTGTGATTATGTCATAATAAAATGCAGAGAACGTAATAATTTTTCATCTAATTATACAGAATTTGAAAAATTTATAAATACTAATATAGGAAAAATTATAGATACAAAATCTATTTTTATTCATGTTAAGTATAAAAATATACCAAATAATATTTTAAATCATTTTTCATCTTGGGGTAATTCTCAAATGGATAAAAATAACCCATTATACTATCATTCATTTCAATATAGTGATGTCGTAGCTTATTCTGACGATGATAAAGAATTAGAAACATTAATAAAATATAATCTATGAAATACCTAAAAACATTTGAAGAAATAGAATTTCAGATTTACAAAGAAAATGATTATGTTTTAATTAAAAATTATAAATCAAATTATATACCAGGAAAAATTGTAACAATTAAATATAGAAAAGATTATAAACTTGATATTATAAATATGCACACTTTCATCTTACTAAAAGAAAATGGAATAAAAGAATATTATGATGATACACCTGGAACTTCAATTGAAAGAAAATTAACAACAGAAGAAATTGATAATTTTAAATTAAAATTACAAACAATAAAATTTAATATTTAAGAGATATAAATGAAATATCTAAAAACATTTGAAAGTCGTAATTATTGGACGGAAGAACGCAGCACATTCTAAAGGATTACTTGGAGACCTATTTAAAAATCATTATAATCAAGGATATTCTCGAAAACGATTTTAAGATATAAACATTTTATATTCTTCTAATCTTCTCTTCTCCAATCCAGGAAATTTTTCACTGATACCAGTAATTCTAATTTGCTTAGCAGCTCTAGTAAGTTTATTTTCCTTAATAAATTGAATGAAATTACTTGTTCGTAAATCGGTGACACCAAGATTGTATGCCAAACTCACAAGCACATCATATTGATTTTGAGTAAGTTTAATATTAATACCCTGCTCTTTCCATTCTTCAAATATTCTTTTAACACCCTTAGCTGCAACATTCATATCCTGAATAAATAAATTATTTGCAGTTTTAACAGAAATCTTATCTCCAACTTTATATTTAGACTCATCAACTGGTAGTGCATGACCATATCCAATAGTAATCATTCCATCACCAATTGAATACGCCTGCAATTTTAATTTTTCGTGCTTTCTTATATGATCCCAACCAGAATGACTTAATCTCAATGTTAATGGATCATGATATTTTTTAATAGCTTGAACTAATACAACTTTATCTTTATGATCCAAATCTGTTCTATTTTCTATAAAATTAGTTGCTTGTGCAACACTTGATACAGCCAATAAACTACCAACAATTAATGTTGCAATAGCATTTTTATTTACTGATGATTTTAATAAATTCAATAATGGCTGAAGATCCAATCTTTCTAAAATTAAATCATCATTATAAGACTCAAAAGTTTTTAAATACTCCATAAAGTATATATTAAAACTTTAATTTATAATTTATACATTGATTCCATCAAAAGTAACTCTATTTTTTATTTTTATATAAAGCCAAAATCAGTAATCAAAACATTTGGTATCTCACTTACTGTATTATCATCGAATAAAACATCATTTGCAGTACCATTTACGCCTATTATTTCATCTATTAATGGATTATCAAATACAATATCATTTACCGTACCAGTGATACCAGTCAATTCCATTATAAAATAATCAGATTCTGTATATACTATATCAGATATTGCCATAATTATTTCAATTCAATTGATATTATTATAAATCCACTTAAAGATAAAAGAGGACTATCATACATAATATACGTGATAACACTCTCACAAGTATTATTAATTTCATCACTATGAATTATTGTATCACCAATATCATATATTCTATCATTAGGTCTAAAATCAAATTTTCTTCTACCATCAACAATTGCTATAAATGCATCCCTATCTATTTTTAGATTATGTATCATATTTTATATTTATTTTTATAATAATGTTAATACTGCCTTAATTATTATATTATTTGCCGTTGAAGCAGGTGTATATCTCAAATAAGTAGTTTCATTTCCTTTATCTGCATTTGTCCAGTTAGTCCAGTTAGCGCCATCATTAGTTGTTATTTGAAAACTACCAGAAGCTGGATTAGTATCAGTATTATCATCACATTGCATAACACCAGAAACAGCATCATATAATCTAACTCTTAAATTTGGAATAGTACCTCCAGAAAGTGCAAAAGGTGTAGCGAATTTCCAAGCAAACTGTTTACCTGACACTGATGATTTACCAACTGATGGTTGATAATGACTATCAGAAGTAACACCATCTTCCCAAGTTAAGCCCAGTGAAGTAATCTCAGGTGAAATACAAGTCCAATTAAGTATATCAAAAACTATCTTAAACTGAATTGAAGCCGCCGCTGTCACATTATATAAAGATGCTTCGTCATTAATTATAGTCCATGCACCTGAATTATCAGAAATACCAGTTGTTCTATAATAAATATCATATCTTTCTTTTGAATAACTTCCACTACCACCTCTTTTTTCAGATGTATATACTCTATAAAAAGCAGTCGCATTAGTTGTGAGAATTTCTTTTGTTATAACATAAGATCCTTGTGCTCCAACTTCTATTAATAATAATTGTTGAGCAGCTGGAACGGCGGCAGTCAAACCTTGTCTTGGTACTATTAATGTTCTATCAGCATAGCCAATTCTCACAGAAAGCATCGTTGCAGCTACAGCAGGTAAATATGCACCAGCAATTGGATTAGTTTCAAAATTTACTATACCCCAAAATCTTTCTAATGGTAAACCTGGATTATAAATTCCCCTATAATTTCTAAATGAACCATTACTTAAAATTATAAAATAATCATTAAACGAATCATATGCAAGTCCTGCCCAGTTATTTACAGGCTGTTGAATTGTTGCACCTAATGGTGGAATATCAGTTATATAATCATCTTCACCAATTAATGTTGCGATTACTCTTCCATTTGTATCAGGCATATCAGCTTCGTTAGGTCCAATATTTACATATTGAATCGTTGTTGCATTAGCAAATGTTATAACTACTTGAATACCTGGTTCTTTTCCAAATCCACCATTATTATAAGTCACACCACTAACACCAGTAAATCCATAAACAATAACTCTTTGGTTAACAGTAAAGTTGTGTGAAGCAAATGTTAATGTTGCGGTATTATTAAGTCTTGATCTTCTTGTAGTTGGCGTTGCCGCAGTAAATCTACTTATAACAACTCTTCCGACTCTTGCAGCCGCAGTCCCACGAGTAAGGAATAAAGCAGTGACTCCTGAAATACCAACAGGATGATTAGCACCTGGTGACGCAATTGTAATCTGTGAAACAGTAGCAGATGGTAAGTTAGAAGCATATTCTGATGTCATAATTGCAGAACTAAATCTTGAAGTATCTGGAACAGTTATAATTCCATTTTGTGAAGTTAATCCTGAACTCAAATCTAATAAAGTTAGTGCAGGAGCAGCAACAGAATTTGTTGACTGTATTATATATACTTTACAATTACCATTATTCACACCAGTATTATTTGTATTATCCAATGCAATATTAGAAATAGTTGAAAGTACATTATTTGTAGATCCAACTTTAGCAGGATACATATTAGGAGCAGGACTACATCCAACTGCTTGTCCAATTAACTGAGGTAAATTAGTTAAAACACCGTTCCAAGTCACACAATCATGTGAATATGCCGCAGTAAATGAACCAGCGCCCTTAGTACCTACTGCTGTAAATACTGTACCATTAAAACATACACCATTACCACCAGAAATTGCTGGAAACATTGTAACACCAGCACCAGTCCAGTTAATACCATCTGTTGACCAAGCTATTGTATGTGATGCTCCAATACCAACAGCACACCATCTTGGTGTAATTGCTGTACCTGGTGTAACTATATTACCTACTTGTGCACCCCAACACACAGCGTTTCCTTGTGTAAATGGAGGTGAAGCACATGCTGTCCATTGAGTACCATTAGAAGAATATGCCATTGTCATACCACCAATTCCCATTGCAACATATTGACTACCATTATATGCAATGCCATAACCTGCGGTTGAGAATGGAGAGTGATTTGCGCCACCATCAGCAGCTTGACCATAGCCAGTCCAGTTTATACCATCAGGTGATGATGCTAATGTATTTGTACCTTGACCAACTGCCCAGAAATTTGTACCATCCCAGCACACACCATATGCGCCAGTAGTGAACACACCAGTAGCCGTAATACCTTGTGCGGGAATAACCCAGTTTACACCATCATTAGAATAAATAATAGAGTTTGTACCTACACCAACAGCAACCCATCTACCACCAACTCCAGGAATTTCACCATAACACACACCTCTACCTCTTGTAGAAAAGTTACCAACACCAGAAGCAATCGCTGTCCAAGTTATACCATCATAAGACCAAGCTAATGAGTTTGTTCCTTCACCTGCTGAAACCCATAATCCTCCTCCATAAGCAACAGCCCATCCTGATGTAGCATAAATTGCTGTTGCAACTGTATATGTAGCAGCACCTGCTTGTGTAGCAAGTGTTGTACCGTTTTGAGTTGAATAAGACTGAAAGTTAGTACCAGAACCAACAACAACTGTTCTATCAATAACACCTGATCTAATTAAATAACACATTCTTGGTGCAATTGTATTAATACCAGCAAGCAAAGTTACACCAGCCCAATCATTTGTAGTAAGTCCATAAACCCAAGCAAGTCCACCTTGTAATGCAGTTGCTGCTGTAAAACCAACAATCACTTCTGTAGAACCAGAATTAACCCAAATATCTCTACAAGTATTTATTTCTGATGCTTTAGATAAAGTCATAATAATGTATCCAGCCCAAATCTGTGTTTTTTTATTCCATCTGTTTACTCTAACTGTTAAACCAGTAGCCATTGTAGTAACTGTATAAATATAATTTGAATCAGCATATACGGAGTTGGCTAGTAATGCGCCATTACCTTGTTCAAGATATGGAATTACCCTTGGTAATGGTACTCGAATTACACCATTAGTAACTTCCAAACCTCCAAAAATACTATTTTTTGTTGAATCATATGTATTTCCTGTTGTATACGACTCTGTAAAATCTATTGTGCTCCATTGCTTTGCCATGTTATTATTATTGTTTTTTAAATTTGTATTTTTAATTGAACTGATATATCTCCACCTGGTGTTGTACTACCAACTTGATCTACATCTATTGATAAAATATCACCTTCTGCAATAGAAGTTATATCAAAAGATGATTGAGTTCCATAGGTCTGACCACTTAAAATTTTTAATCTGTTAGATTGCGTAATATTCCATATACTCACACCATTTCTATATATATCAAAAATATCGTCCGCACCTTGTGGTCCAGTTCCAGAACTTGCATATGCTTTTAATATTGTTCCTACATATGGAACTGTAACTCTTGCTTTATTAGTACCAGTTGTTAATATAGTTCCTACTGCTAATAAAAAAGTAATATTGGATATACCTACACCATTTGTGCCAGAAGTACCAGCATTTCCTTTTGTTGCAGTTGAAAATCCTATCAACTCATTTAATGCAAATGTTCCATTTCCTACTATATATGTTACTGGCATATCATCTACTCCAGCACCACTTGTGAATCCAGAACTTAATTGAAATAAATGAAATTTTGTATTATCTTGTTCCGAAAAAATCTTAATATAATCTCCTACACCAACTGAATCTAAATATTTATCTATATTTGCACCGTTTCTATCTGTTTCACTAACATATAAATGAGTAACACTTGATAATGTCAAATTATTAAATTGAGTATACCCAGTTGTTGTAGTTGCTAATGTAGAACCACTAAATCTAAATAACATAGTAACACCACCAGTAACACCATTTATTCCTGATGTTCCATTAGTTCCTGATGTTCCTACACCTGATGTACCTGATGTTCCATTTGTTCCAACACCAGATGTGCCTGATGTTCCATTTGTTCCATTTGTTCCAACACCAGATGTGCCTGATGTTCCATTTGTTCCAGATGTTCCTACTCCAGATGTACCTGATGTTCCATTAGTTCCAACGCCAGATGTACCTGATGTTCCATTTGTTCCATTAGTTCCTACTCCAGACGTGCCTGATGTTCCATTTGTTCCTACTCCAGACGTGCCTGATGTTCCATTTGTTCCTACTCCAGACGTGCCTGATGTTCCATTTGTTCCAGATGTTCCATTAGTTCCTACTCCAGATGTACCTGATGTTCCATTAGTTCCATTTGTACCATTTGTGCCAGAAGTTCCATTAGTTCCAGAAATACCAGATGTGCCTGATGTTCCGTTAGTTCCAGATGTACCTGAGGTTCCGTTAGTTCCAGATGTACCTGATGTTCCATTAGTTCCAGAAATACCTATACCAGATGTACCTGATGTTCCATTTGTTCCAACACCAGATGTACCTGATGTTCCATTAGTTCCTACTCCAGATGTACCAGATGTACCATTAGTACCTGATGTGCCTGATGTTCCAGTACTTATATTTGTTAAAAATAAATCCAATGTATTACTTGAAGGATTATCAATAACTGTTATACCAGAATATGCATTTATATTTTTAAATCTTAAATCTACACCCAATTTATCGTGAAATAATCCTTGACCATATAAACCTATATTTGAAGCTGTTGTAATACCTCCACTTACTCCTGTTCCAGTTGAACTTGACACTAAACCAAACTTTCCTGCTGAAATAAATCTTGCTTGATTATCACTATTTAACTCAGTAGCACCTTGTTTAACAATTAACCATCCTCTAAATGTATCCATATTTAAATACGGATTAATTGCAACTATATTATTTATATCTGCTAAAGCGTTTTCTTTTGAAGTATATACCTTTTGACCATATTGAATATCCACATTTAGGCTAACATTATCTAATGGAGCATAATAGAATATCATTTGAATAGTATATCCTGAAGCAGTTACACCAGTTAATCCATTTCCAGTATCATATCTATTAGGGTCAATGCTTTGTGTGTAGTCACCAAATTCCCAAGTTGAACCACTTCTAAAATAATAATTAAACCAACACTTTGATATCGAATCACTAATAACTAATGATGGTGTTTTTTTATCAATATAATAATTGTTATTATTATCAAATGTCTCACCAGCAGTTTTACTCACATTTAAATTTGATCCATTAGCATAAAAAACATTACCAGTAACATTAAATGCGCCAAACATTTGTAAAAAACTATCTAATTTAACTAATGGCTCTGTTATTGATACTGGCTCTGGTATAACATAATCAATATCACCACCATCATCATAATGTCCTAATGTTCCTAATACAATTAAATCTGTTCTTTGTGCATCTGTAAATTGATTTACTTGTTGAAAAACATTACCATTTATATCAATTGCAACATTTGATTCTTCACCATCCAACCAACTAAATTCTGATGTTATTCCTGTTAATCCACTCCAACTTATAATAGTTTTAATTGGATTTAATGGATCAGTATAATTATTTATTATATAACCAGTACCATCTGTTATATTAAAATATGTAGCAGTTGATCCAGTTGAAGGTATTTGTAAAATACCACCAGTCAATACACCAGTTGATTGTATATTTATTAATTCATTTGGATTTAAAGATATACCAGAAGATCCTGATGTTCCATTAGTTCCAGAAATACCAACACCTGAAGTTCCTGATGTACCATTCGTTCCAGATGTACCATTTGTACCATTCGTACCATTTGTACCATTCGTTCCAGATGTACCATTCGTTCCAGATGTACCATTTGTACCATTCGTTCCAGATGTACCATTCGTTCCAGATGTACCATTTGTGCCATTCGTTCCAGATGTGCCATTTGTACCATTCGTTCCAGATGTACCATTCGTTCCAGATGTACCATTTGTACCATTTGTACCATTCGTTCCAGATGTACCATTTGTACCATTCGTTCCAGATGTACCATTCGTTCCAGATGTACCATTTGTACCATTTGTACCATTCGTGCCTGATGTACCATTCGTTCCTGATGTTCCAGATGTACCATTTGTGCCTGATGTACCATTAGTTCCAGATGTACCATTTGTGCCTGATGTACCATTAGTTCCAGATGTACCATTTGTGCCTGATGTACCATTCGTTCCATTCGTACCGTTAGTGCCCGATGTTCCATCCGTTCCATTCGTACCGTTAGTACCTGATGTTCCATCCGTTCCATTCGTACCGTTAGTGCCCGATGTTCCATCCGTTCCGTTAGTGCCCGATGTTCCATCCGTCCCATTAGTACCTGATGTTCCATCTGTTCCATTCGTGCCTGATGTTCCATCTGTTCCATTTGTGCCTGATGTTCCATCAGTTCCATTCGTACCGTTAGTGCCCGATGTTCCATCCGTTCCATTCGTACCGTTAGTACCTGATGTACCATCAGTTCCATTAGTGCCCGATGTACCATCCGTTCCGTTAGTGCCCGATGTTCCATCCGTCCCATTAGTACCTGATGTTCCATCTGTTCCATTCGTGCCTGATGTTCCTGAAGTTCCATCAACACCAGACAAGCCTGAACTTCCTGAACTTCCTAAAAAAACACCATCTTTACCAGATGTACCAGATGTGCCAGATGTACCAGATGTGCCAGATGTACCAGAAGTTCCATCAGAACCTGATGTTCCAGAAGTACCAGAAGTATAAGTAAGACCAGATGCAACTATAAAATCAACAGTGCTTTTTAATTCATTTAATTTCCTTCTTATTGGTTCACCTTCTTCATACTGTAAAATCCATTCGCTCATGTTTCACCTTATTTTATAAACATATATATAATTTTCTAAAAACAGAAAACAGAAAAAGCCTGAAAATTTTTCCAGGCTTTTCTATAATGATAAATACATTTTACTTAAAATAACTAACCCAAATATTTTTAGATGTATTAGTATAACGAGTTAATAATAGTTGATTTGTTATAACATTAAAATATGGATGAAAATATAAACGTTTTAATTTATTAACCATACAATCAGTACTAGTCGGATCAGCCATATATAACTTATTCATCCAAACAATTTCAGCAGATCCAATTAATGGAACACCCTGACTAATCAAATCACAGCCAACAATATTAAAAGTTTCAGAAAAAGAAACCTGCATTCCAATATCCATTTTTTCACATAATTCTAAAAAAACTTCTCTAGGCATCCATTCATGCTCAATTAACTTATGATGACTATTTGAAAGTTGATCAAACATACCCTTCAAATTCTTATAAACTGGATCTCCCTTCATTTCAAACCTTCCAACATTAATGTGGAAATGTAGATGCTTACCAAGAGATTCTGCAAACCTTAATGCAGCTAATGCCTGATTCAAATGATTCTTTAAAGGTCTAACAGCTCCAAAACAAGCAACATTAAGGACTTCTTTCTTTTTATCATATTTTTTTACCTTATAATCTTGTGGAAAATAATTTGGAAAATATAATACTCTATGATCAACTTCTTTTTCTGACCAACTCATTTCTGTTTTAATGTAAAATTTAAAATCTTTTAAGATTCTTTTTGCATTAAATGCAATACTAACATTTTCATATTTAACATATTCACCCAACCAAGTCATCGCATTTCCTTCATTTGCTATAAATGGAATCTCACTGTGCATTCTTATTATCCATTTAACATTAGGATGAAGTTTATGTAAAATTGCGAATTTTTCTGGCACGACCCAAAGTGCTTCAATAACAACATGAGTTGGTCTATGTTTAGTAACCTCTCTATCAATATCATTATTATCATTAACAACAACCATATGAGAATTAATACCATTCTCAACCAACATCTCATTAACAAATCTTGCAGAATTATATAAACCAGTACTTAAACTTTTATGATCATGATGTTTAGGACCGTAATCTTCTCTCTTCTTTAGTATAAACAATACCTTTTTCTCTTTGTAATTTTTCACCGTAGTTTTTACTTTTATATATAAAAATAAAAAATACAATAAGTACAAAAAAAGCCTGAAAATGAATTATTTTCAGGCTTTTTTAGTTAAATTTTTGTAATATTTTTAGTGAACAAAAAATCCAAATCCTACAGAAATAAAAAAACCCTGAAAGTTTAATTCAGGGTTTTCAGGCTTTTTTAGTTAAATTATGTTTTTATTTTTTCTTAGAAAACCAATCCCAATGCAACACAAAAAATGCAGCAAACCCAGAAAAAATAATAATAACTGCTCCTATATCAGCAAGAATTTCAACAAGCGTAGCAATCAATATTACTGCTAAAATTCCAATAATAAATAATATAATCAAAATAATATTGCGTATTTTATCTGTCATAAACTCACTATAAATTTTTCAAATTCAGGAATTAAATATCCATCCTCAATTTTTGAAGAAAATATACCAGTGCTAAAAGCATATTTTTTATTTGATAATATTTCTGTATATTCACAAATTGCATAATGAGCATCACGCAATTGCAAAGGCATAATCCAACCATCTAAATTTTGTGATATATATCCATATTCTGTCCAAAGAATTCTTTCCCAAAATTTATCATCATCATAATTTCTATCAATTTTATGAAATGTTTCACTTACAGAATCATAAAATTTATTTATCTTATCAATCTTGTAATGTCCTGGAATAAGTTTATTAATCAAATCATTAAATGATTTAGATAAAACTTCATAATCCTTTTTTGTGCCAAGAATTTTTATTTTATTATAACCACAACCATAAAAACGATAATCATAATAAGGAGAACAAGTATCAAGAAACGCAGTTGCACAAGCCAATTCAAATTCTGGTGTAGTGGTACTAATTTTTGGTAAAATATATGATTTTTTTATTTTAGATGGTAATTGTTTAAGAATTAAATCCATCATTTTTTCAATTGGCATCTCAATCATACTTACTCCACCTTCTTTTAACTCAACTATTGTTTTTTCTTCTTTTTCTGATTTGGTAAAAAACTTCTTAAATAGATCAGCATCATCTTTAATAATTTTTGCCAAACTACAAAGAATTGTGAACCAAATATGATTAGGACTAATAACTATACCATAATCATTATTATATGCTATTTTAAGATATTCAACATAATTTCTATGCAATACAGATCCAGAAATATTGTTTAATACAATATCACTAAATTTGCCACGTATAAGATCAGGATTACTTTCATCAAAGAACAGGGTTTCAAATGTACACTCATGACCATATTCAGTTTGCTGTACAATTGGCTTCAATTTTGTGTTTTTAAAAATTATCTCTCTCATTTTTGAAAATTTATTTATAAAATATTATAAATTAAAAAAATATAAAAGTTTAATATTTTTAGAGAGATTAATTTAAGATTTAGAATTGGGCACCAGATGGGATTCGAACCCACATTTTTCATTCCGTTATGCACATAGAGTTTAGGAAACTCCGCCATTACAGGTGCATGGTGTCGGCGGGCTGCTCGCCAGCAGTGCGTTCCCGTTCCCGACATATTTTTGAGCAGAAGACGAGATTCGAACTCGCTACCTGAAGATTGAAATCTCCTACTCGACCTAATGAGCTTCTTCTGCGTTATAGTAGCCTCACTGAGACTCGAACTCAGATGGCGGGATTAGAAATCCCGAATTTTATCCCTTAAATTATGAAGCCATTTTGAGCCTTCTGTCGGATTCGAACCGACGTGTCTTAATTCAGATCCTGATTACAAGTCAGGTGCAATCGACCGCTATGCGAAGAAGGCATTATTATAAAATTCTAAAAACTTATCAATTTCATTTTTTATGTAATTTTTACCGTCATTTGTTTGTATTTCTTTCCACTTTATTCTATACACTATAAATCCATTTTTTATCAATGTAAAATCTCTTAATTCATCATTTTCTATTCTATCCTCATAATTATGTTGCTTTCCATCTATTTCTAAATCTATATTTTTATCTTTCAGATAAAAATCTAAAAAATAATTAGCATCACAATCTAAACCTAAACTTCTTTTTGAAATAACTTTATTGAATTTATATTTTATCCCATTATTTTCTAAAACTATCTTAAAAAATTTCTCTGGATAACTTTCAATATTTCTACTTTGCCAGCCTTTATGTGTTCCATTCTTAACTTTTTCTTTTATTATCAAACTAACTTTTTCTTTCATACTGGAATTAGTACAACCAGAACTACAATGCTTACTATGTGATAAAGTATTGTTATTAAGTCTCCATACTATGAACTCTTTTTTGCAATATGAACATATTCTTTTATGTTCCTTAATATTTTCGCTTAATTTTTCGTTTCTTTTAATGCCAGATAAACTTAAACTTACTTTCTTTTTTTGCTCATCTGATACTATTCGTCCTTTATTATTATAACTTGCAGAGCATGAACTAGAGCAAAATTTATTATTCTTCTTTTCATAACTTAATACTTTATCACAACATAAACAAAAAGATGGCTCGGAATAATATTTTTTAATTCTTTCTACCTTTAATTCTTTTAATTTTTTTAATCCTAATAAAATTGAATTTCTTGCATTGTCTTTATGCTCTTTTGATCCTAAATAATTATTCATATAGTATATAGTAATAAAAATATATCAAGTTTATACTATTTGAACCTAAATATTGTCGAGGTTGCAGGATTCGAACCTGCGATAATTGCTCCACATCCCAAATGTGGCGGGGTGACCTGACTCCCCAAAACCTCGTTGTTTGTTTTTGAGCTTCTGACAAGTCTTGAACTTGCATTCTCCGAGTTACGAATTCGGCATTTTACATTAAATTACAGAAGCGTAAATTAAAATAGTTTTTGAGCAGACTGTGAGATTCGAACTCACGTACCTGGGTTACAAAGCCAGAATAATAACCAACTATATTAAGACTGCATAAAATATATTGATAAAAAAATCACAAATATTCAAAAAATATATAAAATGTGAGAAAAATTACAATATATTGATTATTTTATCACAATTTGTTTACGGAGTGGGATTCGAGCCCACGACCTCTTGCATGTCACACAAGTATTCTGACCTACTGAACTATCCGTAAATTTATTTGTATCCCCACAAGGACTCGAACCTTGGATCTTCTGCATGTAAAACAGACGCTTTATAGCCAACTAAGCGATGGGGACATTTGTATTTAAAAAATCTATAAATTCATTATAATTATAAAAAATTTTAAAATCTAATTTTTTTTCTTTATATTCATTCAATTTATCTAACCAATAATTATATTCTTTACTTAACCATTTTTTTCTTTTTTCTCTATTAATTCCATCCAATTCAATCCATATATTTTTATCTGAAAAATATATATCACATATTTTGCTAGAATCTGGCAAACTCTTATGAGGTTCAAACTCTATTTTATTTTCTTCTAAAAACTCAAAACATTTTTTTTCAAAAGTACTCTGATAATAAATACCATTAATAGTATAGCCACTCTTACCAAATCCTCCTTTTCTACCGATTTCTCTCAATCTTATTCTTTCATTAATATCTTCACATCTATTTTTAGCAGATATACTTAATTTTAATTTAGATTCATCAGAAAAAATTTTTCCAATATATAATAAACTTAATTTCTGTTTATTTATTTCACCTTCATCTGTTTTATAAAAATTTTTCAAAGAACTAGATAACTTTTGTTTAGTTTCATCAGAAATAACTTTAATTTCTTTTTTATATTCTTTTTTACAATCATCAGAACAAAAATTTAATTTTTCACCTTTTTCGTTATAAAAAGGACTTTGACAATTTTTGCACAATTTAGGTTTTCTTTTTTTAAGAAAATTAATTTTATTAGATTCAATAATGTTATTTAATCCAGTTTCACTTAAATTATAAACATATTTACCTTTTCTATTTTTATTATTAAAAATAGCGGCACATGAACTTCCACAAAATTTATTATTTCTTTTTTCATATGTTAGTGAACAACCACAATTAAGACATTTTTTATTTTCCATATTTTCCATACATATTTTATTACTATATATAAAAAAAGTTGAAGTCAAATCACATCTTTGTCTTTTATTTGCTTTTTATTTTGTACATCCTGACGGATTCGAACCGCCGATCCTCTGTGTGTAAAACAGATGCTTTAAAACCAACTAAGCGAAGGATGCATTTTAATATTTTATTCTATTTCAAATTTATTATTTTTTCTTCTCATAGAAGCATTAAAATAAAGTAATCTTTTCAATTTCATATCGCTTACTTTCAAAGCAAAGCCATGATTTGAATAACAATTTTTTTCTTTTCTTTTTTTGTTTTTAGAACTCATAATTTTTAATTTTAATTTGGAGCAGTAAGTGGGATTCGAACCCACGATGCGCTTTCACTAACTGGATTGGCAACCCAGTTCCATCGGCCACTAGGAGATTACTGCAAAACGAGCGAGAAAAGGGATTCGAACCCTCGGTGTGATATTATCTTTCCAGCTTGGAAGGCTGGCGCAATCGACCACTATGCGACTCTCGCAATTATTTTCTTCTATATTTTCTTCCTCTACCTTTATTTCTACCACCATAAAATTCAGTTAATGAATGACAAGATGGACAAAGAGGTCTTAAATTTTCTTCTTTACTATTTAAATGATTACCATCAATATGGTCAACCTCTAATGGGACAACACCTGTAAAAATATTAACTTCATTCCAACCACACACTGAACATTTATTGTTATATTTTTTAATAATATATTTGCGTATTGTTACAGACAAACCTTCTTTATTAATACCAGTGTTACCATCAATTTCACCATTTTTCCATTTTTCTATAAGATTATCAGTTTGAAATTCTATTTGACATTTTTGTGAACAATATTTACTATTTTTATTAACTAGTTCACATTTACAATTTAAACATAATTTAATTTCTGTAACTTTTTTTCTAGTTATTGTTTTATTATTAAATATTGCAGAACAACTATTACTACAAAATTTTCTATTTTTATCTTTATTATCAATAAATTCTTTATTGCATTCTACACAATAAAATTTTTTTGTCTTATCTTTCTTATAACTACTACTTTTTATATTTAATCTAAAACATCTATTTCTAATAGAATTTGGTGACATATTAATTTCATCTGAAATTTCATTATAAGATTTGCCATTTTTAACCAAATTTATTATTTTTTCATCTAATTCTTTTATCCATTTCATATTTACTTTTTATTATTATATATAACAAAAAAGCATTTTTGTTTTCTTTATTTTAGAGCAAAAGGTGGGAATCGAACCCACGACATCATCTATACCACAGATGCATTCTACCTACTGAACTACAATTGCAAATTCGATTTTTCTTTCTCAACTATAAAAGTTTCAAGGAAATATAAAATCGTAAAACCCTACATCGTGGATACATACGGGCATCAAACCCGTGACTGGAGAGTGCAAAACTCCTGTGATAGTCAACTTCACCAATGACCCATGGTGGAGACGAGGATGAACGATATCCCAACCTCTTGAATGCAAATCAAGTGCTCTAGCCAATTGAGCTACGTCCCCAATTTGTGAAGATTCACATCTTCACTAATTCTAAATCTTAAATATGTCAAAGAACAAGAAATTTTTAGTTTCTTAATTCAAAATTATTATATCTTTCAATAAATTCGTCAAATGAATATTCTGTTGATCTATATTCTCTACCACCCCAATACCATTCTTCCCATTTAAATGTTGCAGAATTTTCATTTACTTCCAAATAGTCAAAAATAAATTCTGCATAATTCTGTAATTCTTCCCAATTATCATTATCATTTATATATGATCTTGAAAAACTACTATCTTCATCTAACCATTTCACAAATTCATCTTTATTCATAACAATTATTTTTTAGTGATCCAGGTGGGACTCGAACCCACATTTTCATTTCCATTATGCACATCTCGCTTAGAAGGCGGAGCCAATACAGGACCATTTTTTGTCGGGGTGACAGGATTCGAACCTGCGGACCGATGTTTCCAGAACACCGTAGTATAACCAGCTGCAGTACACCCCGATAACTGAATTTCTAAGCTTCCGTTTTCTGAACGGTCTATGAAATTCTAACAGTCTAGCTTGTCTAATAGGTGGGATTCGAACCCACGTATGAACTTTCGTTGCCTCTTGATCCCAAATCAAGCGAGGTAAACCTGACTCCTCCACTATTAGATAACTTACTAAAAACAAAAAACCTGAGTTGGTTGACAACTCAGGTTTTTTTGATAACTAATTAAACTATATATTAAATTAGGTACAATACACCTGAGCGTAGTCTGACTGGTCTGCCTCCTACGGGGGCTGTTGTTGTCGTTGCCACTGTCGCTGTATTTGTCCTAATGTTTTTCATAATTTCTATTTATTATCTTGTTTTGTTTTTTTATATTCTTAATTTCTGTACAAAGATAAAGACTTTTTCCAAATAAAAAAATATAATTCTATATATTTATCAAAAAAAGTCATTTTTTTCTATTTTTGATTGTTTTTAGTATATATTGAAAAATTTTAAAAGTTTATTTTATTTTTCCATAAACATTATAAATAATATCTTATATATTAAAATAAAAAATATTATGAATGAATTTAAAGTAGGTGATGTTGTTACATTAAACTCTGGTGGTCCTAAAATGACTATCAGTTCAATTGATGGAGATTTGGTTTGTTGTACTTGGTTTATGACTTCTAGTGTAGTATATATTCACAGCGATGAACAATCTATCTATGAAGGACCATTTGAATATGAATTTACTAGTGGTTCTTTGACATTAGTTTAACAAAAAACACCTTAAAAAGGTGTTTTTTTATAAATTATTTTTTATTCAGTTTCAAAGAAAAAATATTCATCGTTAACTTCACCTTGACTGGATAAAGACCCAAGTCTAGCATCTATCATTTTTGAAAATTTTCTTGCCGCTTTTTCATTTTTAAAAGGTATTAAACAGTGTCCAAGTTTATTTGGCTCATTTAAAAATATTGTAGATACAATATAATCTACACCAGATTCTTTAAGATAATCTATAATTTCATTATCAAAACAGGTATTATCTTTTCGACCACAAGAAGTACCAAAGCCTTCTAATTCGTCGACATCAATTTTTACACCACTAATCATATCACCATAAAAATCATAAACATTTGGACTAACTTCTTCACCTTCTAATTGCAAAATGTCAATAATTTCATCTTTATCTGATCTATTATTGATCCATTCTATGAAATTATCAGAATTTTTCATCTCGTTTACTTTTTTAATTTTCATATTATTAAATTATTTTTAATGCTTGTGTATCAATTCCACAATAAAAATCATCATCAAATTGTATTGTTGCGTATCCTCTTTTGTTGTTATGAAAAATTACAGTTGCCTTTATTCCATTTTTTGTTCTACTTATAATTTCATTTTGATTTCCAAATTCTTTTACTTTATCATATACTTCAAGGTCAACTATAACTCTATCTTTTTCTTTTATCATTTATTTTTTATTTACTAATATTGTTAATTTTTCTAAAAATTCAATAATTTCTTTGTCTTTCTTACCAAATCTAATATCTTCAAATTCTTGATCAACAATTTCAATTGATGTTCCTTTACCTTTTGCAGTAAAAACATTAAATGTTATGTCTTTATATTTTAAAATCCACAATTTTGTTAAAAACTCTAACCTTAATCCTCTATTATATGTTCCAAAAAGTTCAGTCAATTCAACAATTAAATTTTGCATTAAATTTTTCTCAGTTTTGAATTGAGTATTAACAATCCAATCTAAAACTTTTCTACTATTAGTTACTGGAATAGAATTATCACTAAATTTTTTACCTTCAATTTTAATTATATCTGAAGAATCTGATATTTCATTAACTTTTTTTATCTTCATTGCCACCTTTTTTAATAATTCTATTATTTTTATATTGTTTCTTAAGGTCTATAACTTCTTTCATAAGAATTTCTAATGTTTCTTTAATTTTTTTAAGATCAGAATCATCATCATCCTCATCTTCGTCTTCATCCTCTTCTACATTCTCTTGAATT
>Ga0209083_1000621_pt1 | contig 49693 bp, 52 predicted proteins | sample AM7aDNAmetaG_FD_184132 | JGI IMG/M metagenome (GOLD analysis project Ga0209083, IMG submission 184132) | Freshwater microbial communities from Finland to study Microbial Dark Matter (Phase II) - AM7a DNA metaG (SPAdes) (version 3) | ecosystem: Environmental > Aquatic > Freshwater > Lake ...
GGGAAACTGCATCCCACAGTTTCGGGAAAATACAGCATTGGTTTTCAGGCACATGACGGATGCCGTCTGACGATCGATGGTAAAGTGGTGCTGGATTCATGGAAACGGAAAGCAACCAGGACCGATTTTTCGGATATCGAACTGGAGGCTGGCAAAACCTATGATTTTAGGGCAGAGTATTTTGATAAACGCGAACCGCTTGCAAAATTGTTTTGGAAAGCGCCCAATATGAACCACGACTTTACCGAATTGTTTGCCCCGGCCATCAATGCCGCCAAAAGTTGCAATGTTACAGTGGCTGTGCTTGGGATGAACAGGAATTTTGAGAGCGAAGGTCAGGACCGGGAAAATATCTCGTTGTCGAAAGACCAGGAAGCATTTATCAAAGCCATCTATCAGGCCAATCCAAAAACGATTGTCGTTTTGGTTGCAGGAAGTTCCCTTGCGATCGGATGGATCAACGAACACATACCTGCGATTGCCGATGCCTGGTATCCTGGCGAACAGGGTGGTACTGCTGTTGCCGATGTCCTGTTTGGAAGTTACAACCCTGCCGGTCGGTTGCCACTGACCTTTTACAACAGCATGGATGACCTGCCCGATTTTGGGGATTACGACATGGCAAAAGGCAGGACTTACCAGTATTTCAAAGGGAAGCCGTTGTATCCTTTCGGATATGGGTTGAGCTATACCAATTTTGCTTACAGTAACCTGAAAGTTCAGGAACAGGGCGCCAAAGTTCAGGTCAGTTTCAACCTGAAGAATGCAGGGAAGATGGACGGTGACGAAGTTGCGCAGGTCTATGTCAGGTTGCCGCAAATGGAGTTCCCACAGCCGATAAAACAGCTTGAAGGTTTCAGCCGGATCAACATCAAAAAAGGAAAAACGGAATTAATTAATATTGAGGTGGATAAGGCCCAACTCCGTTATTGGGATGAAAGTCAATCGAAGTTCGTCACCCCGAAAGGAAAATACACCTTTATGGTTGGGGCTTCTTCTGCCGATATCCGGTTAAACCTGGAAGTTGAATTGTAATCTTTTAACGATAAGAATGGTAGATTCAAAATTGATTGTATTTCTGAACTATTTATTTCCAAATATTTCTATTTATTTCAACCCATTTCCAAATGAGATTATTTCTGTTCTTTCTCGGAATTTTTCTTTCTGGCACCCTTTCTTCCCAATCGACAAAAAACCTGAAACGGGTCGAACTTGGGGTCAATTTATCAGATTATGTAATAACCAATGATACAGGCTTTAACAAGATCAGGGATGCGATTTATGAACGTTCAGTTTTGAATAAACTTTATCCTCCGCTACCCCCTTCGTTGCCAAACTGTTGGTTTTCGCCGGGAGGGGTTTATGTCGGTCAGTGGGTTTGGGATACGATGTTTCAATTGATTGCCTTTGCACCACTGAATCAGGATACGGTGATCAGGAATGTATTTGAAAATTATTGGAACGCCATCGACAAAAACCCGGAAGCTCCTAAGGGTTCCTTTCGTTACGGGATAATACCCAATTTTATCAATCCGCAGAACTGGCCTCCGTTGGGCTATTCGCAAATCCCGATCCTTGGTTGGGGATGTTGGTCCATCTATCAGCAAACCAATGATATTGAATTGATCAAACGTGCCTTTCCATATCTTGAATTATTTGACCGATGGTATTCCACCGAAAGGGACATCGACCAGGATGAGTTGATTGAATTTGGGGCGTACAAGCCTATCGGGACTACCGATATCCTGCAAACAGCACGTTATGAGACCTTTGATTTTAATCCGGCCATGGACGATATGCAACTAACGGTCAATCCGAATCACGAAAGTGGGAATTGGTATGGCAATGTGGAAGGGGTGGAGCAGACCTGTTTTCTTATCCTGCAGGAACAGGCGATTGTGAAAATAGCACTTATTTTGGGTGAGAAAGATCGTGCTAATTTTTATCAGAAATTGGTGGAGAAACGGATCAATGCAGTCAGGGCCAAAATGTGGGATCCCAAAACCCAGTTTTTTTATAGCCTCGACCGGGATTCAGACAAAAAGATCATGACCAAAAACCTGATGGCATTTCTCACTTTAACCTGCGGTGCTGCCACGAATACCCAGGCTGAGGCATTGTTGAAACACCTTACAAATCCAAATGAATTCTGGAGCAAATTGCCGGTCCCAACCTGTTCGCTTGACGACCCGAAATACGATACAAAGATTGGGAAGCAACCACAGTTGATGTGGCGAGGTGATGTGTGGCCTGCCACGAACTACTTTGTATCGATGGGGTTGCAAAAATATGGTTACCGGCAAACCGCTGAGGATTTGACAAATAAGATGCTCGAAATCATGAAATTGAACGGGATCAATGAACGGTATGATCCCAAAACAGGGTTGGGCTTGGGTGTCAAGGATTTGGGGATGTCCTGTTCGATCTGGAGCATGGTGGTTCAGCAAGTCTATGGGATCCAGGACGATTACCGGACTATCATTGTCCCACAGCATCCGGAAAGGAAAAAACTGAAACTGGGCAAGATCGAATTATCTTATCCCACAAACAATTCCCTGGAATTGAAAAGTTCCTTTGAACGCGAATTTTCGGTTATCCTTCCTGATAAAGGAAAGAAAACCATTGGTTTGACCTGTGATGGCAATGTTCAAAAGGATTTTGTCTGGAAAACCAATTGCAGCACCCTGATTTTCAAGGCAAAACCTGAAAAGTCATATCGGATCAAGTGGGAATAAGTCAAGAAGTATCAACATCCAGTTTCAGTTTAAATTTAAATATTAATCCAATTTAGGTTAAATAAAACAGTGCCGTAGGCACAAAATATCGAAAGAAATTGAGGCCATCTTAATTTATTTCGTCCCGTACGGGACGACACCTTGTGTCACAATTTGGTTTCTACCAATATTCAATCCTTAACAGGATTTTAAAGCTGATGTTAAACATTCTCTTAATTTGAATGGTTATTTCGAAGTATTTCAATTTATTCTCAAATATAAGTATGCAATTCCCGTTAAGTCCAAAATGAAACAACCAACTCTATTTTTTCGATCTTTTCTCCTTTTATTCATCTTAATTGGATGCCTAAAAATAAATGCCAATTCCCAGGAATCACCACTCCTGAAAGTGAGAGTTTCGGTTGCTCCGGAAATAAAAGGTTCATTTCAAAAGGATGGACGACTGTTCCTTCGATTAAATCGGCAACGTGATTCTGAGCCAAGAACCAATGCTGAAACAACAATTGCCATTACTCCGAAAAATTGGGACGGAACAAAACCATTTGTTTTCGATACCAGCAATAAAAGTATCTTTGCTTCAGGATTCGATAAGCTTTCGGGCAGCAAACCTGAGAAATTCTATTGCCAGGTATTTTACAAGCAAGATTTGTTCGATTGCAACGAGAACGCTGCGGCTAACCAGTACAGCAAAGTTGATTCGTTTATTCTGGCGAAAGAGGTTAACATCAATCTTTCCTTATCCACTATCATTCAACCTGTTGTGGTTACCAAACATGAATTTGTAAAAACAGTAACCATCCAAAGCAAATGCCTTACCCAATTTTTTGGCAAGCCACGCTTCCTGACAGCTTCCATTTTGCTTCCTGCCACTTTCCACCAAAACCCGAATAAATCCTATCCGATCTGTTACAGGGCTCCGGGACTTGGGGGAAGGTTGACAAGGATCAACGATATCCTGAAAGACAAGGATTTCATGGGTTGGTGGTTTTCAAAAGATGCGCCTCAGGTGGTTTATGTATTCCTCGATTCGAGGGGACCCTTCGGTGACACCTATCAGGTGGACTCTGAAAACAATGGCCCTTGCGGGAAAGCCTTGACCGAAGAACTGATGCCCGCGATTGAAAAAGCTGTCCATTATGACCCATCCAGCAAAAGGCGGTTTGTTGCAGGTTTATCTACGGGTGGATGGGTTGCAATGGGATTGCAAATCTTTTATCCCGATTTCTTCGATGGGGTGTGGTCGTATAGTCCTGATCCGTTGGAATTTGAACATTTTGGTTTGATCAATATTTATCAGGATTCGACGATCTTCTACAACAAATGGGGATACCTCCAGCCGGGTGTTCGGACGATCTATGATGAGCCAACCCGCTCAATGAAAGACTGGATTGCTGGAGAAAACAAGAATGGCTTGGCTGCCGATTACAGAACTTCGGGTGGTCAGTTTGGGGCATACAATGCCGTTTTTGGATCAAGGGGGAAAGATGGTCTGCCGACCCTGATGTTCGATCCGCAAACCGGAAAGATTGACCATTCGATTTCCAGACAATGGGAAAAGTACGACCTGAAAAAAGTACTTGAGAAAAATTGGTCGGTATTGGGTCCTAAACTTCAGGGAAAAATCTGGATCTGGTCAGGCGACAGTGATGATCTTTATTCAAATGTCGCCACAAGATTCTTTAAAGCCTTCATCGATAAAACAGAAAATCCCAAATCGGATGCGATCATCAAGTTTACGCCAATGGCCGAACATTGTGAGGAGTGGGACGACCAGGCTGTGATCATGATGATTGGGGAGAAAACGAAGAAATAATTTGGAAATTTGGAAATTTGGAAATTTGAAGATGACTTCAAAGATTGACGTTGTGAAACTTCGTGACTTCGTGACTTTCCCTATTAATGCAGGGTCAAAAAGTCCCCATTTGGGGATTTAGGGGCGCAAAAGAATCATTTCCAAATATTTCAATTCATTTCCAGTTATTTCCAAATATTTCTATATATTTCAAATATTTCCAGTTCTTTCAATTTATTTCTAAATAATTTACAATGAAGCAAATAGCATTGGATTTCCGGTTTCTCCTCCTTATTCTACTTGTTTTAGGATCCTTTTTGGGTAATGCCCAAATTCAGGAATCAACGCTCCTGAAAGTAAAAATTTCGGTTGCCCCTGAAATGAAAGTTGTGTTTCAAAAAGATGGAAGGATCTTGCTCCACCTGAACCGGCAACGCGAAAAGGAGCCACGCAATAGTGCCGAAATTACATTTGGGATCACTCCCCAAAATTGGGATGGATCACAACCATTTGTTTTTGAATCCAATAACAAGGATGTGCTCTCTTCAGGAATAGAGAAACTGACGGTCAAAAATCAGGAGAAATTCTATTATCAGGTGGTCTATAAGCAAAATATTGACGATGGAAACGAAAATGTGGCCGGAAACCTGTATAGCAAAGTCGATTCGATGATATTGGCAAAGGAGGTTCGTCTGAACCTAACTTTAGCGACTTTAATCCCTCCGCAGGAAGTTACAAAACATGAGTTCGTAAAAACGGTAACTATCCAAAGCAAAAGCCTGACTGAATTTTTCGGCAGGCCACGATCCTTGAAAGCTGCAATTTTGCTCCCCGCCACCTTTTTCAAAAATCCCGACAAGTCCTATCCAATCTGTTACAGGGCACCCGGTTTGAATGGAAGGTTTACCAATATCAATAACACATTGAAAGACAAGAAGTTTATGGACTGGTGGTTTTCGGAAGCTGCACCTCAGGTCGTTTATGTGTTTCTTGATTCGCAGGGACCTTATGGCGATACCTACCAGGTGGACTCCGAAAACAACGGACCATGCGGGAAAGCTTTGACGGAGGAACTGATCCCTGAGATTGAAAAATTAGTCCATTACAAGCCAGATTCAAAAACGAGATTCCTCACGGGTTATTCCACAGGGGGATGGGTTGCGATGGGATTGCAGGTTTTTTATCCCGACTTCTTTGACGGAACCTGGTCGTACAGTCCTGATCCAATAGATTTTGAGCATTATGGGTTGATCAACATCTATCAGGACTCCACGATTTTCTATAACCTTTGGGGCTACCTTCAACCCGGCAGGAGAACGATTTACGGAGAGCCCACCTATTCTATGAAGGAGTGGATTGCCAATGAAAACCTGGGCAGCCGCACCAACGATTACCGCGTTTCGGGTGGACAGTTTGGGGCGTACAATGCAGTCTTCGGGCCGCGTGGCCAAGATGGGCTTCCGTCATTAATGTTTGATCCGGTCACAGGAAAGATTGACCATGCCATCGCTAAAAAATGGGAAAAGTACGATCTGAAAAAGGTTCTGGAGAAAAACTGGTCAACATTAGGGCCGAAACTTCAAGGCAAAATCTGGATCTGGACAGGCGATATGGATGGGCTTTATTCCAACGTCGCCACAAGGTTCTTCAAGATATTCATCGACAAAACCGAAAACCCAAAATCGGATGCAAAAATCAGTTTCACACCAATGGCAGGGCATTGTCAGGAGTGGAGCGATCAGGCTGTGATTACGATGATTGGGGAGAAGGTGAAGAAATAATTTGGAAATTTGGAGATTTGAAAATTTGAAAATTGAGGCCACTCCGAAAAACCTTCTTTTGCCACTATGACACAAAGTCACAAAGGCTTCACTAAGGATATACTACTGATATTTAAATTTTTGTGAAACCTTAGTGTCTTAGAGCCTTTGTGGCATTTTTTGTTTTTATCTTTTCGGAGTGTACTCAAAATTATTTCTGGAACAGACTTTGTGAATCTTCGTGTCTTTGTGACTTTGTGGCAGAAAGGTATCAAATTAAATACATATTTTTAACCTCTGCGAAGATCAGCGCGATCTGCGGGAGAAATAAGCAAATTGCTCCCGCAGATCACGCAGATTAACGCAGACATAACATACTAAATTCTTATATATCAACGATGAACAAGATTAAATTTCTGAAATTGACCGCACTATGGTTACTTGCCCTTACCATGAATTATGGGATCGTAACTGCTGCCGAAAAAGAGAAAACCCCTGTTGACTATGTCAATCCCTACATTGGGAACATCAGTCATTTGTTGGTACCCACCTATCCTACTATCAGCCTGCCCAACAGCATGTTAAGGGTCTATCCCGAACGCGGCGATTTTACCGGTGACGTGATCAGGGGATTGCCCATCATTGTTACAAGCCACCGTGGAAGTTCGGCGTTTAGCCTTAGTCCCTATCAGGGAGATGAAGCTGGCATCAAACCAGTAATAACCTATTCCTATGACAATGAAATTATTAAGCCATATTATTATTCTTCCCGCTTGGATGAAGTCCAGATGGATGTCCGTTTTGCCCCATCCCATCAATCGGCAGTTTACGAAATCGGTTTCGACCAGTTAAAACCCACCTACCTGATTATCAATTCCAGGAATGGGGAGATGGTAGTCAATGGGGATGGTGTCAGCGGATTTCAGGATTTGAGGAGTAGAACCAAAGTTTACATCTACCTCGAAACGGAACAGAAACCAGAAAAGATCACAGCCGAAAAAACATTCATCAAACTCTATTTCGGGGATAAGGTGAAGCAGGTCAAGGTTCGTTATGGTATATCCTACATCAGTGAAGAGCAGGCCAAAAAGAACCTTAAACGTGAAATATCGGATTATAGTGTTGACAATGTGGCCAATAAAGGGAAGGAAATCTGGAACCAGGCTTTGGGCAAGATTTTGGTGAAGGACGATAACCTGAACAACAAGACTGTTTTCTACACTTCGCTCTACCGTGTTTTCGAACGCCCTGTCTGCATTTCGGAAGATGGCAAATATTTCAGCGCCTTCGATGCAAAGGTCCATGACGATGAAGGGAAACCTTTTTTTACAGACGACTGGATTTGGGACACTTACAGGGCAGCCCATCCGTTGAGGTTGCTGATCGATTCAAGGACGGAGCTAAGTGTGATCAATTCCTATATCAGGATGGCACAACAATCGGAACATCTTTGGATGCCGACCTTCCCGGCTGTTACAGGCGATTCGCACGCCATGAACAGCAACCATGCAGTTGCATCCATTGCGGATGCATGGGCCAAAGGGATGAGGGATTTTGACTTAAAGACGGCCTATCTTGCTTGCAAACAGGCCATTGAAGAAAAGACACTTTCACCGTGGTCGGCAAAACCTGCCGGATCGGTGGATGCGTTTTACAAAGAACATGGATATTTCCCGGCTTTAAAGGAAGGTGAAGTTGAAACCGTACCGGAGGTGAGTCAGGGTGAGAAAAGGCAGCCGATCGCCGTTACGCTTGGGACTTCCTACGATACATGGTGTCTTTCGCAAATTGCTGGTTATTTGAACGATACAGACGCTTCGGAATTGTACCTGAAAAAATCCTACAATTACAGGAACGTTTTCAATCCCAAAACCAAATTCTTCCATCCGAAGGACAAGGATGGGAATTTTCTGGAGCCGTTCGACTACCGTTTTTCTGGTGGTCAGGGTGCGCGGGATGCTTATGATGAGAACAATGGTTGGGTTTACCGGTGGGACGTGCAGCACAACATTGGTGACCTCGTTCAATTGATGGGTGGCGGCAACGAATTCTGCAAGGCTCTTGACGATATGTACCGCGAACCGCTCGGAAAAGGGAAGTTCACCTTCCTTATGCAATTGCCAGACCATACAGGTAACGTAGGCCAGTTTTCAATGGCCAACGAACCTTGTATGCACATCCCTTATCTTTACAATTATGGCGGACAGTCGTGGAAAACGCAGAAACGGATCCGTGGCCTCCTTGGTCAGTGGTTCCGCAACGACCTGATGGGCAACCCAGGTGATGAAGACGGCGGTGGAATGACCTCTTTTGTAGTGTTCTCATCTTTAGGTTTTTACCCTGTTACTCCAGGAGTTCCGGCTTATAGCATTGGTAGTCCGATGTTTGCTTATGCGAAGATCCAATTGGACAACGGTAAGTTTTTTGAGATAGAGGCAAAGAATTGCAGCACAGAAAACAAGTACATCCAGTCGGCTACACTGAACGGAAAAGATTGGAACCAGAACTGGTTTTACCACGACGACTTGAAGAACGGTGGAAAGTTGGTTTTGCAAATGGGCAACCGTCCCAACTACAACTGGGGAACCAAATTGCCGGATGCAAGCCTTTCGGCTAAGAGTTTGAAGTAGTAAAGAATATAAATTATTAATAAACAGTCGTTTATGTTAGAACACTGAAAGGGTTGAACATAAATCACAATCTTTTTTAAGCCGATCCATTGCGGCGCATTGATCATTAGTGCTTTTTTGAAATTTCTTATTGCGCCGCTTAGTCTGGGGTTTGTTGTGAGTTACTAAGGTTTGGAAAAATGGGAAAATAAGGTATTATTATAATTGCATTTAGCTGTGTATTAAATAGATGAATTAATAAAACCTTATTTTCCCCCTTTGACCTTAGTAACCTATTTCTATAACAGTGTTTTAAACCTTATTACCTTATTTTTTGAAAAAGGAATAAACAACATTTTTAATTTCGATAATTTATGAAAAGCATCATTAGGATATTCTTTACCCTATTCATTTTGATTCTGGCAGGTACCACATTTGCCCAAAAAATCGCCCGTCCCGTCGATCTGGTTTATCCTCAATTGGATAGCGAAAACTCAAGATGGATATTCTTTTCGTCTGCCTGCCGTCCTTTCGGGATGGTGAACCTGGCACCAGATAACGATGCCACCGGTGATTGGGGATCAGGCTACCGCTATGAACGCGACTCGGTGCAATTCTTCAGCCATATCCATGGATGGCAACTGTCTGGCATTCCTGTTATGCCCGTTACCGGGACATTTAAGGGGCATCTGGGATCCAAAATTTATGGATCGGCCTATTCACATGATAAAGAATTCGTTAAACCTGGGTATCATTCCGTATTTCTCGAAAGTTATGGTATTAAAGCTGAGTTGACCTCGACAACAAGGGTGGGTTTCCACCGTTATCAATTCCCGGCTTCCAAGGAAAGTTACATCCTGCTTGACCTGGCAACCTTTCTGGGTCCAAGCGGAACAGTGAAGGGTGCTGCCAAAAAGGTAAACGACAAAGAGATCAAAGGTTATGCCCTGATGGACAAGACGACCCGCAGGCCAAAACCGGTTTACGTCTTTTATGATATTCAATTTGATACGCCATTCGAATCAATGTCGGACTGGCAAGATGGTAAAATTCTGGGTGCTGCCACGGAATACGAAGGGAGCAACGGGGGAGTTTTTCTGAAATTCGACACCTCAAAAGGGAAAACAATCCAGATGAAGGTGGGCATCTCCTATGTCAATGAAGACCAGGCAGCCCTGAACATTCAGGAAGAGTTGCCCCACTGGGACTTTGACAAAGTGGTCCGGGAATCGCAGGAGGTTTGGAATACCTATTTAAGCAAGATTGAAATCGAGGGCGGTACACTCCAGCAGCAACGCAGGTTTTATACCGATCTGTGGCATTCGTTGTTAGGTCGCCGCATCATCAGCGATGCCAATGGAAAATACTGCGACATGACTGGTCCCGAACGAAAAATCAAGCAGATCCCACTTGGAAAGGATGGGAAACCTTTATTCAACCACCACAATTCCGACTCTTTCTGGGGAGCCCAATGGACGATCACCACACTTTGGGACCTGGCATATCCCAAAATTGCGAGCGACTTTATCAACTCCATGCTCATGATGTACGATGATGGTGGTCTGATACCCCGTGGACCTTCAGGTGGCAATTATACCGCCGTAATGACGGGAGCCTCTACAACTCCCTTTATCGTAGGTGCTTACATGAAGGGTATCCGTACGTTTGATGTGAACAAAGCCTACGAAGGGATGAGGAAAAACCACATGCCCGGCGGGATGATGGGGAAAGCAGGTTATGAGCACAATACTGCCAATGGTGGCGGAATCGAATTTTACATGGATAAGGGTTATGTTCCCTATCCACTCGACAAAAAATGGGGAATCCATCAGGATGGGGCAGCACAGACACTCGAATATGCCTCTCAGGACTGGTGTCTTGCCCAAATGGCCAAATCGTTGGGGAAAACAAAAGATTACGACTATTTTATGGAGCGTTCCACGAACTGGAAAAATTTGTACGACCCACAAACAGGTTGGATCCGTCCAAAAAATATGCAGGGAAAATTCAAGGAGCCTTTCGATCCTTACCAGTACGAAAGTGGGTTTGTGGAAGGCAATGCGGCACAGGTTACCTGGTTTATTCCCCACGACCTTCCGGGATTGGCAAAAAAGATGGGTGGCAACGATCTCGCAGCAGCCAAACTGGAGACCAGCTTCAAAGCAGCCGCAAAGTACGATTTTACTTCGGGAAAATCCCATTCCAAAGAGTTGCAGGAAGAGTTGCGCCGCATTCCCATTAACTATGGGAACCAACCCTCTATTGAAACAGCTTTTGTCTTTAACCACATCGGTTATCCATGGCTGACCCAATATTGGTCGCGCAAGGTGGTCGAACAGGCTTTCAGTGATCTTACCACAAACAAGGGCTACAATGGCGACGAAGACCAGGGATTGATGGGTTCGTTGGCTGTTTTGATGAAAATCGGATTATTCGAGATGAATTCCGGTTCCGAAATACGCCCTATTGTTGAACTCGGAAGTCCCATCTTCGACAAGATCACGATCCACCTTGATCCCGCCTATTACAAGGGAAAAACTTTTGAGATTGAGGTAAAAAACAATAAACCAGATAATTACTATATCCACTCTGCCACTTTGAATGGAAAACCTTTGAAAGACCAATGGCTTTACAATGACCAGATTACAAGTGGAGGTAAGTTGACGATTGAGATGGGGAAAGAGGCGAATAAGGGGTTTGGGGGAAAAGGGGAATAGGAGGACAAAAATCTGGATTTGCCTATTAACTCCTATTTTAATCTAATAAACTGAAAACTAATTTCTGTTCAACTTTTTTATCCTATTTTTAGGGTTACAGAAAGAATGTTGGTGCACAGGCTTAACTTTATAAATGAATTCTTAATATAATGATTATGAAGGATAAAAAACTGCAGATTTTCGTTTCGTCTACATATCTTGACTTAAAAGAAGAAAGGCAGGCAGCTGTTGAAGCGATTCTGTCTTCCGGTCATATCCCCGCTGGCATGGAACTTTTTGATGCCGGTGATGAATCCCAAATGACAGTCATTGAGAGATGGATTGATGAATCAGATATTTATCTTTTAATTTTAGGTGGTAGGTATGGAAGTATTGACCCTAAGACAAAAAAAAGTTACACACAATTAGAGTATGAATATGCTCTATCAATGCACAAGCCTTTATTTGCAGTAGTAATCTCCGAAAAGGCTCTTGACGAAAAGGTCAAAATTATGGGGCGTGCAGCTATGGAAGATCAAAATCCAAAATTATTAAAGAAATTCAAATCTATAGTTTTATCAAATCTTATTAAACCTTGGGATGATAAAAAAGACATAAAAATTGCGATCCATGAGACTCTTTCCGATTTTGCTTTTAGAAAAGAACTAATTGGATGGACACGTGGCGACAAAGCAATTGATACAGGTCTTCTCGCTGAAGAAATTGCCAGATTAACGAAGGAGAACTCCGTATTAAGGGAAAAATTAGCGATTTCGGAATCAAATTTATCACCACTTTATATGGGTTTGAATTATTCGCAATTCTGTGAATTATTGACCAAAGAAACTTATACATTTGGATTTGAAGTGAGGAACTTATTTGATTTTTTTCTAAGGTTTGGTGAAAGACTTTTTAATGGATTCAACTATTATCGTTATGAAAGATCGGTCGAGGATGATGATTTTTTTGCTGGAGCAAATATGGATTTTTATTATATCCTCATGGATTTGTGCAAATATAAAATCGTTAAGCAAACTAATACCTTACCAAACAATGAATTTAGATTAACTGATGAAGGTCATAATTTCTATTTGAAAACCTTGGTATTAAAAAAGGATTATTTAGTTTAATTGTTTTCAGCTATATTTATTAAGATCTGCAAAACCCATTTTGAAGTCAATTTTAATTTGAATTATTCATTTTCTCATGATCTTATTCGTAGATATGTTGATTAAGGTTATTATTTATTGTATATTATTAATTATCATATACTTAGGTTATTTTAATGGGTTTAACCTATTGATCCAGATAATTTGGAGTCTTTCAAGGATTTAATCTGTATTGAGTTCAAAGCTGCAAGTTTTTAATAATTCGATTTTGACACATTTCAATTATCAATACATACTAATAAACAGTTACTTACAACATTCAGCCACGATGATAAGTCTTGAGCAAAAAGTTTAAAAAGAATGAATGGTGATTTAATTCATAAGAAGATGAGTAAAGAAACAACGATTAAAATATTTGAGCAAAAGCAAATCCGATCAGCCTGGAATGAAGAGGAAGAAAAATGGTACTTTTCAATTGTAGATGTAGTTGGTGTTCTCTCTGAAAGTATTGATCCTCAAGCATATTGGCGTAAACTAAAACAAAGGTTGAAAGATGAAGGAAATGAAACCGTGACAAATTGTCACGGTTTGAAAATGCTAGCTGCCGATGGCAAAATGCGATTAACCGATGTAGCCAATACTGAACAACTATTTCGTTTAATTCAAAGCATACCTTCGCCTAAAGCAGAACCATTAAAATTGTGGATAGCCAAAGTTGCCAGCGAGCGAATAGACGAAATTGATGACCCCGAAATTGGTATAGAGAGGTTAATGGAAACCTATTTACGTAAAGGATACTCAAAAGAATGGATAAACCAACGGCTTAAAAGTATCGAAATTCGTAAAGAATTGACTGACGAATGGGAAAACCGTGGTGTGCAAAAAGGGCAGGAATTTGCTATACTCACCGATGATATTACACAATCATGGAGCGGTTTCACTTCCAAAGAATATAAAAAATTTAAAGACCTAAAAAAAGAAAATCTGCGCGACAATATGACCAATTTAGAGTTGGTACTCAATATGTTGGCAGAGGCTACCACTACTGAAATATCAAAAGAAAAAAAACCGAAGACTTTTACTGATAATCGTAAGATTGCTAAACAAGGTGGTACAATTGCTGGAAATACTCGAAAAGAGATTGAAGAGAAAACGGGGAAGAAAATAGTTACGAAACTCAATGCAAAGCAGTTGGGACAAAAACGGCAAAATGATTCATTAAATCAACAAAACTTAAAAGAAAAATAATATCCAGAATTGGTAAGAAACCGTTAATCGAATAAGCAATCTATGGGGACACCAATCAACTTTTGTAACCTGCCAGCCGCCAGTTGCCAGCCGCCAGCCGCAGTCCTATAAAGTTCATTAAATTAAGAGTATAATCAACAAGCATGAAAAAAATCCAGTGGATCATCGTATTAGTCGCCATTATGATCATCGTTTTGTTCAGCGGCAGGAGCCTCACTACCACCCTATTTGGTGAATCGGCACCCAAATTTGTCAGGCTTGAACCGGGAAATATCGGTGTGCCATATGAACGGAAGATGGTCTGGAAAACCCAATCTTCTTTTGCGGACAGTATCATTAAAAACTGGTCTGAACGACCGATTGCTGAGAATATGTTATCCGGGAAAGGAAGCGCCCCACGAATTTTACTCGCGATGTTTTTTGCCAAACATCACCTCGATGAGGCCAATAAAATCCTGATGAAGAATACGGTTTGGGGAGTTTCCGGGTCATCGTGGATGCTCAACAAAAAAGGGGATTACGATTTTACGGCGACCATTTATACGACCATTTTGTATCTCTTTGGTGATCAACCAGATGTGCTATATCCCGAAACGAAGAAGTATTTACTGGATGTGTTGCTATACGAAGATGGGAACAAGTTCCGTTATACCGCCCCAAAAACTTTAGGTCTCGTCAATGAGACGGAGAACCACCTGTTGATGACCGAAGGTTCGCGCTACCTGAAAAACCGTTGGATTCAGCTTCATGGCAACAAGGAGGGATATTTCGACAATGAAAAGAATGGGATGGAGTCCAAACTTCTGGCACTTCTGGAAGAGATGAAAACGGCGGGATTGTATGAGTTCAATTCAAACCCTTATGTTGGATATACAATTACAGCATTGTTAAACCTTGAAGCATTTGCCTCCGAAAAGATAAGGGAAGAAGCGCGTAATGTTTTGGATTATATGAATTTCTGTTATGCATTGGGAAGTTACCAGTTGAAGCACTTCCCACCCATGCGCAGGCGGTACGAAAAAGCCTCCTTTACCAGTCTTGTAACCGATTACCATTCCATTTTTTTCAAATCATGGTTGAGTTATTCTGAAATAGGCAATTACAACAAAGACGTCAGAAATGGGGATGTCCATGCTTTAATGGGTTCAATCATGCCTTACCGTCCTGCCGATAAAGCGGTCGAGCTGCTTTTCAACAAAGGGGATGGTTATTTTGTCAGGTTGGGGCATGGTTCCGAAGCCTCACCCGAAATCTATTCTGCGGGCAAAAACTACCTGATCTCTGCAGGTGGTGTGAACCGTGGGAAGCGTTCCCTGATCGTGGCGAAACCGATCACCCTGTTTCTGAACGATCTGACAACAGAATTATCCGGGACCTTTCATCTTGCAGGTCCGGGAACCGATTTTATGGAATGGAACAACACAGGTGTTTGTCGGAATTTTGCTGTCGCTGAAGGACCGGTATTTGTCCCACCCGGATACCTTCCTGTTGCACAGAAAGATAATTGGAATATCTATCAATCCCGGGATAGCCTATTGATCGCCGTTTATTCAACGCATTATTTGGGAATCCTTACAGTTCATGAAAAGCAAAATCCACAGGAGCTCGTCGACAGATTGTTCGCATCAAATTCAGATCCCGAAAAACTCAGATCCCAATTTCTGTTCCCGGGAGGTTTAATGATCGAATATGATGTGAATTCCCCAAAGGACAAGTGGGTTATCAGGTTTATTGATGGTAATTCTGTTAACCGGAACTACGATAAATGGCCGTTGATCAATATGGAATAACTCCAGTTTTTGTGTCTCGCAAAGCACACGAAGTTACGCAAAGGCTTGTTTTTTAGATCCTTTGCGAACTTAGCGGCCTTTGCGCGATAATTTTGGACTGTTTTGTTTATGTCTCGCAAAGTCCGCAAGGAAACGCAAAGAGTTCTTTATCAAACCTTTGCTGCCTTAGTGAGCTTTGCGCGAACCTTTTTATGTCTCGCAAAGTACGCGAAGTTACGCAAAGCGTTAATTATTAAATCCTTTGCGGTCATGGCGGGCTTTGGGCGAAATGATCGTTTTTATGTCTCGCAGAGATCGCAAAATTACGCAAAGACTTGTTTTATAAATTCTTTGCGGCCTTAGCGAGCTTAGCGTGAACCTTTTTTTATATCTCGCAGAGATCGCAAAGTTACGCAAAGGCTATTCTATCCAATTCTTTGCGGACTTATTTCAACTCAAACTCATCCCCCGAAGCTGGTATCTCGATATCCCCAAATCCGGCTTCGATCATGCGTTCCTTATAGAACAATTGTGCATCATAATCGCCATGAACAAGGAAGGTTTTGATAATCTTTGATTTATCCTGGCATTTCAGGTATCCCAGCATCTCATTGTAATCGCCATGGCCGCTGAAAGCTTCAATGCGTTCAATCGTCGCGTTCACTTCATATTTGGTGCCAAAAATGGAAACCACAGGATCACCCTGAATGATCCTTGCACCCAAAGTCCTCGGGGCGCAATAACCGACACAAAGTATCGTATTCCTTGAGTTGGAGATATTATTAGCCAGATGGTGTTTGATCCGTCCAGCCTCCATCATCCCCGATGCAGAGATGATCACACAAGGCTTTTTAATATTGTTGAGTTTCTTCGACTCCTTCGAAGTTTTGACGTAATGCAACGAATTGAATCCAAATGCGTCCTCGTCATTTTCGATTACCTCCAGCACTTCTTTGTTGAAACATTCGGGGTGCATCCTGAAAATATCGGTGGCATTTACCGCAAGTGGGCTATCAACGTAAATCTGAACTTTGGGAAGGCGTCCCTGATTGAAAAAGTTGTTCAAGGAATAAACCAGTTCCTGTGTCCGGCCAATGGCAAACGATGGGATGATCAGTTTGCCGCCACGCTGTACACAAGCCTCATTCACAACCCTAAGCAGGTCCGCTTCCGCAACCTGAAGACGTGGGTGCAACCTGTCACCATAGGTAGCCTCTGTAATCAGGTAATCGCATTGACCGAACGATTCCGGCGCCTTCAATATCCTGCTCGATGGCCGGCCAATGTCGCCTGTGTAAGCTATTTTTGTAACCTTCCCATTTTCAGTGATTTCTAATAATGCAGCACCTGCACCCAGTAAATGGCCTGTTCCGGTAAACCGAACTTTCACACTGTCGTTGATGTTTAACTTACGGTTATGGGCAATCCCGATAAACAATTCCATACATTGAACGGCATCGTCTTTTCTGTAAATCGGTTCAACCGGTTCCAGCCCATGGTGTGCCCTTTTCTTGTTGTACATCTCAGTATCACTCTCCTGAATATGGCCACTGTCGGCAAGCATAATCGCACAAAGGTCGCGCGTGGCATTGGTGCAGATCACGGAGCCCCTGAATCCCAAGGTATAAACAAAAGGGATAAGCCCTGAATGGTCAATGTGGGCATGTGTAAGGATAATATGGTCAATTTCAGAAGGTTCAAAGCCAAGGTTGCGGTTCATTGAATCTGTTTCCGCACCTTTCCCCTGGAACATCCCACAATCTAAAAGTATTTTCTTTCCGTTATTTAAGGTTATCAGGGTCTTGCTCCCTGTCACTTCGCGTGCTGCACCAATAAATTTTATTTTCATGACCCAAGTAATTTTTTGATGACCTAAAGGTAAACAAAAAGAAGATGGATCGTGAAATGTATTTGCAAAAAATTATATTTATTATGGCTTACCTCATCGATCAGATTTTTTCAATTCGGCGCAGAAATCATTCAATCTTTTAACAACATCCTGATTGCGCCGCCACTTGGGGCGATCTTATTTTTTCTACCAATATTTTGCTCCTAAAGGAGCTTTTAAAAATCGCCATAGCCAACCACTAACTACCAGCCACCAGTTAATAGTCGCCACTCGCCAGCCGCAAACTGCCAGTCGCCAGCAAAAAAAAGCCACCCCTTTCCAGAGGCAGCTTTCAATAAATGGATTTGAATAGTACTATTCTTCGACTTGTTCGGCTTCGTATGCTTTGAGCAACTCTTCCTGAACTTCAGCAGGTACTTTTTCGTAATTCGAGAATTTTAGGCTGAACATTGCACGACCCTGAGTTACAGAACTTAAGGAAGTGGAGTATTTGTACATCTCTTTGAGCGGGACTTTTGCAATGATTTTTTCGAACCCTTTTTCCGAACTCATCCCCATGATCAACGCACGGCGTCCCTGAAGGTCGCTCATGACATCACCCATACGGTCTGATGGGACAAAAACTTCCACATCGTAAATTGGCTCAAGGATTTTAGGACCTGCATTTTTAAACGCTGAGCTAAAAGCATTACGCCCTGCCAAACGGAACGAGATTTCATTCGAGTCAACCGGGTGCATTTTTCCATCATAAACACAAACCCTGATATCACGGGCATAGGATCCTGTAAGCGGACCCTCTTCCATTTTTTCCATTAGGCCCTTCAAAATGGCAGGAAGGAACCTAGCATCGATCGATCCTCCAACAATACAGTTGCAGAATACAAGCTTACCGCCCCATGGCAATTCTGTGACATCAGTCCCACGCAAACTGATCTTCATCTCTTTTCCATCAATTTTGAACATTTCAGGAACAGGCATACCTTCAACATAAGGCTCGATCACAAGGTGGACTTCCCCAAACTGACCAGAACCACCACTCTGTTTCCGGTGACGATAATCGCCGGCAGCAATTTTGGTGATAGTTTCCCGATAGGGGATCTTTGGTTTTAAAAATTGGATATCGATTTTAAATACATTGTCAAAATACCATTTCAAGGTATTGATATGGTATTCGCCCTGACCGTGGATAAGGATCTGTTTTAATTCTTTCGAATACTCTATTATATAGGTAGGGTCTTCTTCGGCAAGTTTGTGCATGTATTCGCCCATTTTCTCTTCATCCGACTCGCTAACTGCCTTAATGGCAGTTGTATAACGGGGTGCCGGATATTTCAGCGGTGGATAAACGATATCCGCATCCTTGTCGCACAATGTGTGGTTATGTTTGACCTCTTTCAATTTTACAGTGGCACCAATGTCACCGGCTTGCATTTCGGGGACTTTGGTCCTGGTTTTTCCTGCCACGGCATAAATCTGTGAGATTCTTTCTTTCGAATTTTTGGTGGTATTGACAAGGTCCATACCCTCTTTCAATATTCCTGAGATCACCTTAAAATAGGTTACCTCCCCAACATGCTGTTCGATAGCTGTTTTGAAAACAAAGATTGAAGTAGGACCATTGATATCCATTTTGATCAATTTTCCGTCAACTGTCTCAACGGGTGCAAGTTCACCTGGATTTGGGCAAACATTGCAGATAAATTCCATCAGGCGGCGGATTCCCATGTCTTTCGCGGCACATGTGCAAAATACCGGATAGAGGCTACGACCGACCATACCTAATTTAAGCCCTTTGCGCATTTCGTCTTCGTTCAGGTTCCCTTGTTCGAAGAAAAGTTCCATCAGCTCTTCATCGTTTTCGGCAGCCATTTCGACCAACTGATTGTGGACCTCTTCGGCATGTGGAAGTTCAGAAATCGGAATTTCGAGTTCTTCAGGGGCACCGCCTGTGGGTTTCCACTGAAGCATTTTCATTTTCAGGACATCGATTACTTTATTGTAACCTGGCCCTGGATTTAACGGATACTGTACGATGGCCAGTTTGTTGCCAAATGTGGTTTTGGCCATTTCGATTGTGTTGTCCCAGTTGCTGTTCTCATGATCGAGGTGGTTGACAACAAACATTAACGGTTTGTGGAACTTTTCAGCGTTTCGGTTGGCAATTTCAGTCCCAACTTCCACACCGTTTACAGCATTAAACAGCAATAATCCTGTAGCAGTAATACTGAGTGCAGGGATCACACCGCCCACAAAGTCGTCCATCCCCGGCGTGTCGATGATGTTGATCTTGCATCCATCGAATTCAGTATAAAGTACTGTTGCGTGAACAGAGTTGCCATACTCCTGTTCGACAATGTTGTAGTCTGATGCAGTGGATTTACTTTTTACGTCACCTCTGCGACTAATTACACCACCCTCGAAGAGCATTGACTCTACAAGGGTGGTTTTCCCGGCGCCGGAATTTCCAATTACTGCAATGTTCCGGATCTCTTTAGTTTGATATACTTTCATGTGATAAAAAAATTAAATAAAAACTTTGAAATCTATTTGTTTAAAATTCAGCATTATTCATCAACATTAAACATTTTCACCAAAAATAGGAATTATTTAAAATGCAACAACATTGTAACAACAGTGTCTTAATTCCTTCTTCAGGTTCATATCAATAGTAAATGGTTTAATGTTCTGATTAATAAATCTTAACAAATTAATCCGGTTTTAGTTATTTAAGAAACCACGGTGCAAACATGTTTTTAAATATGTTTTTGTTCCTGAAATGTTTTTTCTGGGCTGGGAATGTCAATTTTAAGAAATCGTGTGAATCAATGTTTTACATTATCGCAATTGTTTCTTCATATTTTTGGGAAAACCGGAACATTTGATTAAAAATACTTTTTTTTCTTCGAAGTGATTGTTTTCGATTGGAATTGTGTACTTTTGCAGTCCATTTTGGGAAAGTTATGCGTTGTTGGGAACGACAGTATTGCAGACTTTTCATTTGAATGATTTAAGAGTAGAGTTCATTTTTGTGTGTATTATATAATTCAAATTTAAAAACGTTTATGCCTACTATTCAACAGTTAGTACGTAAGGGAAGGACGAGTATCGAGGATAAGAGCAAATCTCCGGCACTTAACTCTTGCCCTCAGCGAAGGGGTGTATGTGTACGTGTTTACACCACGACACCTAAGAAGCCGAATTCGGCCATGAGAAAGGTAGCCAGGGTACGGTTGACCAATCAGAAAGAAGTAAACGCGTACATTCCGGGTGAAGGACACAATCTGCAGGAGCACTCGATCGTGCTGGTTCGCGGAGGACGTGTGAAAGACCTTCCTGGAGTTCGTTATCACCTCATCCGTGGTGCCCTCGACACAGCCGGTGTGGAAGGTCGCAAACAACGCCGTTCAAAATATGGCGCGAAACGTCCAAAACCAGGACAAGTTGCTGCAGCAGCAAAAAAGAAAAAGTAATGATTGAAATTTAGTTATTTGTTTGGAGGTTTGGTTGAGTAAGGGTTTGCCTGGGCAAGCTATTTAAACTGAAGACTGAACAACAGCCGATTCGAATAACACAAACAATGTGTAACTAAGATGAGAAAGACAAAACCAAAGAAAAGGATCATTTTGCCAGATCCTAAATTCAGAGATGTGTTGGTGACAAGATTTGTTAACAGCCTGATGAAAGATGGCAAGAAAACTATCGCTTTCAAGATTTTTTACGATGCACTCGACATCGTTGGTAAAAAGATGAAAGACAGCGAACTGTCCGTACTTGATGTATGGAAAAAAGGTTTGCTGAACATTACACCTGCTGTTGAGGTAAAGAGCAGGCGCGTTGGGGGTGCCAACTTCCAGGTTCCTATGGAAATCCGTCCGGAACGCAAAGTGGCAATTTCGATGCACAATTTAATCCTTTATGCTTCCAAACGTTCGGGCCACTCAATGGCTGAAAAGCTTGCAGCTGAAACACTTGCAGCTTACAACGAAGAAGGAGGGGCATTCAAGAAAAAAGAAGATACACACAGAATGGCAGAAGCAAACCGTGCGTTTGCTCATTTCAGATTTTAATTGAATCAAAGTAGATATCAGGATTTAAAATAATGGCTAAAAGGGATCTTACAAATACCAGGAACATTGGTATCATGGCTCACATTGATGCCGGTAAAACAACCACTTCCGAGCGGATATTGTTTTACACGGGTAAAACTCACCGGATTGGTGAGGTTCACGATGGGGCAGCAACAATGGACTGGATGGCACAAGAACAGGAGCGCGGTATCACAATTACTTCTGCTGCTACATTCACAGAGTGGACGTATAATGATATTATCCATCAGATCAATATTATAGACACTCCCGGGCACGTTGACTTCACCGTTGAGGTTGAGCGTTCCTTAAGGGTTCTCGATGGAGCTGTTGCTACTTTCTGCGCCGTAGGTGGCGTTGAGGCACAGTCGGAAACAGTCTGGCGTCAGGCTGAGAAATACGGAGTTCCAAAAATCGCGTTCATTAACAAAATGGACCGTGCAGGGGCCGATTTCTACAGTGTTTATAACGACATCAAAGAAAAGCTTGGGGCAAACCCTGTCCCAATTCAGATTCCAATCGGGGCTGAAGAAAAATTTCTGGGAGTTATCGACCTTATCAGAATGAAGGCAATCTATTGGCACAATGAGTCGATGGGCGCCGATTATGATGTGGACGAAATTCCCGCAGACCTTCTTGAAAATGCAAAGGAATGGCGCGACAAGATGGTCGAATCTGTTGCTGAACAGGATGAGGTATTGATGGAAAAGTTTTTTGAAGATTCCGACAGCATTACCGTCGATGAATTGATCGCTGTAATCCGTAAAGCAACCCTTACCGGCGTGATCATTCCGATGCTTTGCGGTTCGGCATTTAAAAACAAAGGGGTTCAGACATTGCTCGATGCAGTTTGTGCCTTTTTGCCTAATCCGTTGGATATTGGTTCCATTCAGGGTAAAAACCCTGACACTGGCGAGGTAATTGAACGGAAACCTTCTGTTGACCAACCACTTGCTGCTCTCGCATTCAAAATTGCAACCGACCCATTCGTTGGTCGCCTCTGTTTTATACGGGTCTATTCCGGGAAAATCGATGCAGGTTCGTATGTGATGAACATGCGCACAGGCAAGAAAGAGCGCATTTCGCGTTTGTTCCAGATGCATGCCAATAAACAGCAGCCACGCGACGTGATCGAAGCAGGTGACATTTGTGCAGCGGTTGGGTTTAAAGATATCCGCACAGGCGATACCCTTTGCGATCTTGACCACCCCATCGTTCTCGAATCGATGACATTCCCTGAACCGGTAATCGGTATTGCAATTGAGCCAAAAACTCAAAACGACATCGATAAATTGTCTAACGGGTTGGCCAAACTTGCAGAAGAAGACCCAACTTTCCAGGTCAGGACAGATGAAGATAGCGGACAGACTGTTATTCGCGGTATGGGTGAGCTTCACCTTGAAATTATCGTTGACCGTCTGAAACGCGAGTTCAAAGTCGAATGTAACCAGGGGGCTCCTCAGGTTGCATACAAAGAGGCTATTACCAAGGAAGTTTCTCTGCGTGAAGTATTCAAGAAACAAACCGGTGGACGTGGTAAGTTTGCAGACATCAGCGTTAGGGTTGGGCCTGTTGACGAAGGCGTTACTGGTCTTCAGTTTGTTGACCTGATCAAAGGGGGAACAATTCCACGCGAATATATTCCGGCTATTGAGAAAGGGTTCAAAGAATCGCTTAACAATGGCCCATTGGCAGGATTCAAGATCGAAAACCTGAAAGTCACATTGATTGATGGTTCATTCCACCCTGTTGACTCCGACGCCCTCTCTTTTGAGCTTTGTGCAAAACAAGCTTTCAGAAATGCTGCTTCCAAAGCAAAACCTGTTTTGTTGGAGCCAATTATGAAAGTCGAAGTAGTTACACCGGATGATTACATGGGTGATATCGTTTCAGACCTTAACCGCCGTCGGGGCCATGTCGAAAGTATGGATTCCAAATTCGGAGCCCGTGTGATCAAGGCAAAAGTTCCGCTATCTGAGCAGTTTGGGTATGTAACTACCTTACGTACATTATCTTCCGGAAGGGCAACATCATCAATGGAATTCGATCATTATGCTGAAGTCCCTAAAAACATTGCCCTTGCAGTCCTTGAGAATGTTAAAGGGAGAACAGATTTATTATAATCAAACACTATAATACGTTCTTATCATGAGTCAAAGAATCAGGATCAAACTGAAATCGTACGATCACAACCTGGTCGACAAATCGGCCGAGAAGATTGTCAAAACAGTGAAAACAACCGGAGCTATCGTAAGCGGACCGATCCCGCTGCCAACACACCGCAGAATCTTTACAGTTTTGAGATCAACATTTGTAAACAAAAAATCGAGGGAACAATTCGAATTATCTTCTTACAAGAGGTTGATCGACATTTACAGTTCCACAGCTAAGACGATCGATGCCCTAATGAAATTGGAATTGCCAAGTGGTGTCGAGGTAGAAATTAAAGTGTAATTTTTAAAAACTGCTTAATCAGTAAAAAATGCCAGGATTAATTGGAAAAAAAATCGGAATGACTTCCGTATTCAGTGTTGAGGGGAAAAACATCCCATGCACTGTGATTGAGGCAGGTCCATGTCCTGTATCGCAGGTCCGTACCATTGAAAAAGATGGGTATGAAGCGGTACAGTTGGGCTTTCTGGACAAGAAAGACAAGCATGCGACAAAGCCGGAAATCGGCCATTTCAAAAAGGCCGGTACCGCTCCGAAGAAAAAAGTCGCTGAATTCAGCGGATTCGGAAGTGAAGTGAAGCTAGGGGATATCATTACAGTTGATATGCTGGAGCCTCAGAATTTTATTGATATCACTGGGTATTCAAAGGGCAAAGGTTTCCAGGGTGTTGTGCGCCGCCACGGTTTTGGTGGGGTTGGCGAGAGTACCCACGGTCAGCACAACAGGTTGCGTGCTCCGGGATCCGTTGGCGCTTCTTCGTATCCATCCCGTGTTTTCAAAGGGATGCGTATGGCAGGGCGTCATGGGGGAATCAAGGTAACTGTTCAGAACATCGAAGTTTTGAAAGTTATTCCTGAGAACAATCTTGTGATTGTAAAAGGTTCCGTACCTGGAGCCAATGGTTCATACTTAATTCTCGAGAAGTAATGGAAATCGCAGTCTTTAATAAAGCAGGGCAGGAAACCGGCAGGAACGTAGAACTCAGTGCAGAAATCTACGCGGTAGAACCCAACGATCACGCGATTTATCTCGACGTGAAGCAGTATCTGGCCAATCAACGTCAGGGTACGCATATGGCTAAAGATCGTGGTGAAATTTCGGGCTCGACCCGCAAGATCAAACGTCAGAAAGGTACTGGCGGTGCACGTGCAGGTAGCAGGAAATCTGGTACGATCCGTGGTGGTGGACGAATTTTCGGGCCACGTCCAAGAGACTACAGTTTCAAGCTGAACAAGAAATTGAAAGATCTTGCACGTAGATCCGCACTTACTTACAAAGCACAGTCCGATGGCATTTTGGTAGTAGAAGATTTTTCTTTTGAAGCTCCAAAAACGAAGGAATTTGTTGTGATTCAGAATAATCTGAAAATTGGCGATAAAAAATCGCTGATTGTAATACCGGATGCAAATAATAATATATATTTGTCCTCCAGAAATTTACAGAACGTAGAGATTGTAAAAGCCTCTGATTTAAGCACTTACAAGATTATGCGTGCCCAAAAAATTGTTTTGGTCGAAAGTTCTGTGTCGAAAGTTGAGGAATTATTTAAGATTTAACGCGTAAGACAATGGTTGATATTTTGATTCGCCCTATCGTGACCGAGAAAATGAACAAGTTATCGGAGAAGTATAACCGGTACGGTTTCAGGGTAGATAAGAAGGCAAACAAACACGAGATCAAAAGAGCCGTGGAAGAGATCTATGGCGTTAAGGTTACCTCCATTAATACAATGGTGTATGCCGGGAAATTAAAATCACGCTTTACAAAGGGTGGTGTTATTACCGGACGCAGCAATGCCTATAAAAAGGCAATTGTTACGTTAACCGCAGGAGAAAATATTGATTTTTACAGCAATATCTAAAGTAAGAGATGGCAGTTAGAAAGTTAAAACCAGTAACTCCGGGACAAAGGCACAAGATCATTGGCGCCTTTGAAACCATTACAACTGGCAACACACCTGAAAAATCATTGTTAAGGCCCATGAAGAGTACCGGTGGCCGCAATAGCGCCGGTAAAATGACAATGAGGTATATAGGTGGAGGGCATAAAAGGAAATACCGTGTGATCGATTTCATCAGAGAGAAAGATGGTATTCCTGCACGGGTAGATTCGATCCAGTACGACCCAAACCGTACGGCGCGAATCGCACTTTTAGTCTATGCCGATGGGGAAAAACGTTACATGCTTGCACCGAATGGTCTTCAGGTTGGACAGACCGTCGTTTCAGGCAATGAAGTGGCTCCCGAAATCGGTAATGCGCTCCCATTAGCCAAAATACCTCTTGGTACTATCGTCCACAATATTGAGCTGCATCCCGGACAGGGTGGCATTATGGCCCGGTCTGCCGGAACATACGCACAGCTCACCTCGCGTGAAGGACGATATGCAATCATTAAACTCCCCTCTGGCGAATCCCGTATGGTACTTGTTACATGCCGTGCAACGGTAGGTACCGTGGGAAACTCAGACCATGGCCTTGAAAGATCAGGTAAAGCCGGTAGAAGCCGTTGGCTTGGACGTCGTCCACGTGTCCGCGGTGTCGTTATGAACCCTGTCGATCACCCAATGGGTGGTGGAGAAGGACGTGCTTCCGGTGGTCACCCACGTTCACGGAAAGGATTACTTGCAAAGGGCTTCAAAACCCGTTCGAAGAAGAAAGCTTCTACCAAGTATATCATTGAACGTAGGAAAAAGTAATCACTAAATTAAAAAGTAAAGTAGATTATGAGTCGTTCGCTAAAAAAAGGCCCTTTTATCGACTTTAAGTTAGAGAAAAAAGTTCTGGTTCTTAACGAAGCAGATAAAAAGTCGGTAGTTAAAACGTGGGCAAGACATTCAATGATTTCGCCTGATTTTGTAGGTCACACCATCGCTGTTCATAACGGGAATAAATTTATCCCTGTTTATGTAACCGAAAACATGGTTGGACATAAGTTAGGTGAATTTGCTCCTACCCGCACCTTCAGGGGACATGGCGGTAACAAGAAGAAATAAGCCATGAACGCGGAAATGTATAATAGTAGTAAAAAGTACCAAGATGGGTTCTAGAAAAAAGAAAAGCGCTGAATTGCTTAAGCTAGCAAATAAAGAGAGATTTCAGGCTGTTCTCCACGATGCCCCAACTTCGCCTCGTAAGATGCGCCTTGTTACCGATATGGTTCGTGGAATGGCGGTAAATCGTGCACTCGACGTTTTGAAGTTTTCCTCGAAAGAGGCTTCACGCAGAGTAGAGAAACTCCTTCTTTCAGCAATTGCCAACTGGCAAGCAAAAAATGAAGGGGTTAGACTTGAAGAAAGCAACCTATACGTGCAGGAAGTTTTTGTTGACTCCGGCCGCATGCTTAAACGTCTCCGTCCTGCACCGCAGGGTCGCGGTCATCGTGTAAGAAAGCGTTCGAATCACGTAACTGTCCGGTTGGCAAGTAAAAATGTTGTAGAAGAAAATACGAAATAATAGTATGGGACAAAAAGTAAATCCGATTTCTAATAGGCTTGGGATCATCAGAGGATGGGATTCCAACTGGTTCGGAGGTAACGACTATGGTGATAAACTGGTTGAAGACCACAAAATCAGGGGTTATTTAAATGCAAGGCTTTCCAAAGCCAGCATTTCAAGGATTATCATTGAACGTACCCTGAAATTGATCACCATTACAGTTCACACTTCAAGGCCTGGTATTATTATTGGTAAAGGTGGTCAGGAAGTGGACAAGCTCAAGGAAGAGCTCAAGAAGATCACCAAAAAGGAGGTTCAGATCAATATTTTTGAGATCAAACGCCCCGAAATGGATGCAGTGATCGTGGCCCAGAATATTGCAAGGCAGGTTGAAGGCAAAATCGCCTACCGCCGCGCAACCAAAATGGCCATCGCTTCAACCATGCGTATGGGAGCAGAGGGAATCAAAGTACAGGTATCCGGACGTTTAAATGGTGCTGAAATGGCCCGTTCCGAAATGTACAAAGATGGACGCACACCTTTGCATACCTTAAGGGCTGATATTGATTATGCTCTTGCCGAAGCGTTGACCAAAACAGGTTTGATTGGCGTGAAAGTCTGGATTTGCCGTGGAGAGATTTATGGCAAACGCGACCTATCACCAAACGTAGGACAGTCTGTACAACAGCAACGTGGACCGAACCGCCCTGCACCGGCTCCCGGTAAAGGTGGGTTTAAAAAACGTAAAAAGTAACCATCGACAAAGCAAAACAAGATGTTACAGCCAAAAAAAGTAAAATTTAGAAGAGTACAAAAGGGCAAACTGAAAGGAAACGCACAACGCGGAAACCAGTTATCGTTTGGTTCTTTTGGTATAAAATGCCTGGAAACAGCATGGATAACGGGCCGTCAGATTGAGGCAGCCAGGGTCGCGGTAACGCGTCATATGCAGCGTCAAGGCCAGATTTGGATTCGTATTTTCCCCGATAAACCCATCACCAAAAAACCTGCAGAGGTTCGTATGGGTAAAGGGAAAGGAGCTCCTGAAGGATTTGTCGCCACTATTACACCTGGGCGCATCATCATTGAGATTGAAGGGGTTCCGTTTGATCTTGCTAAAGAAGCATTACGCCTGGCAGCCCAAAAACTGCCAGTGACTACCAGATTTGTTGTTAGACGCGATTTTGTTGAATCTTCAATTGTTGAATAATGAAAAATTCTGAGATCATAGAGTTAACAACTGCTGAAATTATTGAGAAGATCGGAATTGCCAGCGAGGAATTGATCCGCATGAAATTGAACCATGCCGTCAACCCTTTAGAAAATCCGATGAAAATACGGTTTGCCAGAAAAGACGTCGCTCGTCTGAATACCGAATTACGTAAACGTCAACTTGAAAAATAATTATGACTATGGAAACAAGGAATCTTCGGAAAGAGCGTATTGGCGTTGTTGTAAGTAATAAAATGGAAAAAACCATAATCGTTGCAGAAAAAGGAAAGGAAAAACATCCCATTTACGGCAAGTTCGTGAACAGGACAACAAAATTCTATGCACACGACGAAAAAAATGATTGCAACATAGGCGATACCGTATTAATTATGGAAACACGTCCGCTGTCGAAGCAGAAAGGATGGAGATTAGTTAAAATTTTAGAAAGAGCGAAGTAGCCATGATACAGCAAGAATCACGTTGTACAGTCGCAGATAACAGCGGTGCAAAAGAAGCTTTGGTCATCCGTGTTTTAGGAGGGACCCGCAAGCGTTATGCCACTGTTGGGGACAAAATTGTCGTGACTGTTAAAAATGCCCTGCCTGGAAGCGATATGAAGAAAGGTACTGTTTCGAAAGCAGTTGTCGTACGTACATCAAAAGAAGTACGCCGTGCTGACGGATCTTATATTCGGTTCGATGACAATGCCGTTGTGTTGCTCAATGCAGCCGGTGAAATGCGGGGAACCCGTATTTTTGGTCCGGTTGCACGTGAACTACGCGACAATTTCATGAAGATCGTCTCTTTAGCACCTGAAGTACTTTAACACATTCAGACCATGCAGAAAAAGTTACACATAAAAAAAGGAGATACAGTATTTGTGATCGCTGGCAACTCCAAGGGACAACAAGGAAAAGTCCTCGAAGTTGTTAAGGAAAGCGAACGCGCTATTGTGGAGGGGGTAAACATGGTGTCAAAGCACACCAAACCCAATGCTAAAAGTCCTCAGGGTGGTATCATCAAACAGGAAGCTACAATTCATGTTTCCAATCTGATGTTGAAAGATCCGAAAACCGGAAAGCCAACCCGTATTGGCCGCCGCCTTGATAAAAAAGGAAAATTGGTTCGCTATTCTAAAAAATCAGGGGAGGAAATTAAGTAATGGGATACACACCTACTTTAAAGCTGAAATATCGCGGGGAGATCGTTCCTGATATGCAGAAGGAATTTGGTTACAAATCTGTTATGCAGGTTCCGGTACTCGAGAAGATTATCATCAACCAGGGTGTTGGTGCTGCAATTGCCGACAAGAAAATTATGGAAGTAGCTGTAGAAGAACTTACAACTATTACCGGTCAGAAGGCAGTTACAACAATATCAAAAAAGGATATTGCAAATTTTAAGCTTCGTAAGAAAATGCCGATTGGCGTTAGGGTTACATTGCGCAGCGATAAAATGTATGAGTTTCTTGAGCGTTTGGTCAGTGTCGCATTGCCACGTATCCGCGATTTCAAGGGTATCGGCGATAAATTCGACGGACGTGGAAATTATACGCTTGGTGTTACCGAGCAGATCATTTTCCCGGAAATCGTTTTGGACAAAGTGACGAAGATGAATGGTTACAACATCACATTCGTTACCTCTGCCAATACCGATGAAGAAGGCTACGCACTGCTGAAGAAATTTGGATTACCTTTCAAGAACGCTAAAAAGAATTAATTAATATGGCTAAAGAATCGTTAAAAGCCCGCGAAGTGAAACGCGCGAAGCTTGTTGAAAGGTATGCTGAGAAAAGGGCCCGGCTGAAAGCTGAAGGTGACTATATCGGATTGAGTCAATTACCACGTAATTCGGCTTCCATCCGTATGCACAATCGCTGCAAACTAACGGGTCGTCCGAAAGGTTATATGCGCCAGTTTGGTGTTTCGCGTATTCAATTCCGCGAAATGGCTTCTGCCGGTCTAATCCCCGGAATTAAAAAAGCTAGTTGGTAATCGTTTAAATTTATTGCAAAGATGACTGATCCTATTGCAGATTATCTAACCCGACTGCGGAATGCCATTAAGGCAAAGCATAAGGTTGTGGAAATACCTGCGTCGAACATTAAAAAAGAGATTACCAAAATTCTGAAGGAAAAAGGGTACATCCTGAATTATAAATTCGACGAAGAGGTTAATTATCAGGGAAGTATTAAGATAGCCCTGAAATATCACCCATCCGACGGTACTTCAGCGATCAAATCGTTGACACGTGCTTCGAAACCGGGCCTTCGCAAGTATTGCGATACCGATAAGATCCCACGAGTTTTAAACGGTCTTGGAGTGGCTATCATCTCAACTTCCAAAGGTGTGATCACCGATAAGGAAGCTAAAGATTTGAATGTAGGTGGCGAAGTTTTATGTTATGTTTATTAATTAAGAAGGAATTACAATGTCAAGGATAGGAAAACTACCGATTGAAATCCCTGCCGGCGTGTCGGTAAACGTGAGCAAAGAAAACATCGTTACTGTGAAAGGTCCGTTAGGAACACTAAGTCAGAAAGTCGATACCGATATGGAAGTGGCCCTTGAAGGTACACATCTATTGGTAAAACGTCCAACTGAACAAAAACGTCACCGTGCCATGCATGGTTTGTACCGTTCGCTTCTGCACAACATGGTTGTAGGAGTGTCTAAGGGTTATGAAGTTAAACTTGAGCTGGTGGGAGTTGGTTATCGTGCTGATGCTCAGAATCAGGTTTTGGACCTGGTATTGGGTTTTTCTCACCATACCTATTTGCAGATCCCTGCAGAAGTTCAGGTTGCAGCTGTGACTGATAAACGTGCCAATCCGATTATTACGCTGAAAAGTGTTGATAAACAATTGATTGGACATGTTGCGGCAAAAATCAGGTCCTTCCGCTTACCGGAGCCTTATAAAGGGAAAGGTGTTAAATTTGTTGGCGAAAAACTTCGTCGTAAGGCTGGTAAATCGGCTTCTAAAAAATAATTGACTTTATAGTTATGGCTCTCACGAAATTAGAAAGAAGAGAAAGAATCCGTAAACGAATCAGAAAAGTAGTTTCCGGTACTAACGGGGTTCCCCGCTTGAGTGTATTTCGCAGCAATAAACAGATTTCTGTTCAGTTTGTTGACGATTTAGCGGGAAAAACCTTACTGTCAGTTTCTTCATTGAACAAAGAGATTGTCGCTGTTGGGGGTACAAAAACCGAACAAGCAGTTCTTGTGGGCAAGCTTGCTGCTGAAAAAGCGCTTGCTGCCGGCATCAGTGAAGTAAAATTTGACCGTGGCGGTTATTTATATCATGGACGTGTGAAGGCAGTTGCCGAAGCGGCACGTGAAGGAGGTTTAAAATTCTAAGCATTATGGCGAAAAATATTAAAAAGGTTAAAACCAGCGATCTCGAGCTTAAAGACAGGTTAGTAGCAATTAATCGCGTCACCAAAGTCACCAAAGGAGGTAGAACATTCAGCTTTTCAGCTATCGTCGTTGTGGGCAACGAAGACGGAATTGTAGGCTGGGGTCTTGGTAAAGCCAGTGAAGTAACCGCAGCCATCGCCAAGGGCGTTGACGCAGCGAAGAAGAATCTCGTGAAAGTGCCCGTTATCAACGGTACTATTCCTCATACACAGGAGGCTAAATTTGGTGGAGCCAATGTTTTACTTAAACCTGCATCTTCGGGTACAGGGGTCAAGGCAGGGGGTGCTATGCGTGCCGTCCTTGAAAGTGTTGGTGTACACGACATCCTGGCCAAGTCGAAAGGATCGTCTAACCCTCACAACCTGGTGAAGGCTACATTTACGGCATTGCTCGAATTACGAGATGCCTATACTGTAGCTGAACATCGTGGCGTGGCTCTGGACAAAGTGTTTAACGGATAATTTTTATACAAAATGGCAAAAGTTCGTATTACACAGTGGAAGAGTGCGATAGGCGCATCTAAGGCTCAGAAGAAAATAATGGTAGCGCTCGGGCTAGGCAAGTTGAACCGTCCGGTTGAACATGAAGCTGTTCCCGAAGTATTAGGTATGGTAAGAAAACTACAACACCTTTTAAGGGTTGAAGAAGTTAACGAATAATATTCTTTAGATATGGAATTGCATAACTTAAAACCTGCAGAAGGTTCCACCAGGAAAGAGAAAAGGATCGGGCGAGGACAGGGTTCCGGTCACGGGGGAACTTCAACCCGTGGTCACAAAGGGGCTAAATCACGTTCCGGTTACAAATCGAAACGTAGTTTTCAGGGTGGTCAGATGCCGCTGCAGCGTATTGTACCGAAATTCGGTTTTAAAAATGTTAACAGGATTGAGTATAAAGGAATCAATCTTAGTTCTTTACAGCTATTGGCAGAAGAACATAGCCTTACAGCTATCGATCTACAGGTGCTTCATGAGGCTGGTTTTGTCAGCAAGAACGACAAAGTCAAAATACTGGGCAATGGAGAATTGACAGTTAAACTTGATGTCAAAGCACATGCTTTTTCAAAGAGTGCAAAAGAGGCTATTGAGAAACTTGAAGGAACTACCGAAATACTTTAGAATTGATGAAAAAGCTTATCGAGACTCTTAAGAACATTTATAAGATTGAAGATCTGAGGGCTAGGCTTGGGTTGACACTTCTGCTTCTTGCGGTTTACCGCTTCGGCTCTTTTGTTATCCTGCCTGGAATCGATCCTAATCCTGCAAATTTCGAAGCTTTAAGAAGCCAGGGTTCTGATGGTATTCTTGGATTGTTGAATATGTTCTCTGGTGGCGCTTTTTCCAATGCTTCAATTTTCGCATTGGGAATTATGCCTTATATCAGTGCCTCGATTGTGATCCAATTATTGGGTTTTGCTGTACCTTACATTCAACGCTTACAGAAGGAAGGTGAATCAGGTCGCCGGAAAATCAATCAGATGACCCGTTACCTAACGGTAGTTATCCTGTTTTTCCAGGGATGGGCCTATCTGGCCAACCTGCGTTACCAACTTCCTGCCGAAGCATTTGTAATGGGCGCATTCTCATTTAATCTATGTGCTACAATCGTGATGGCAGCCGGTTCTATGTTTATCATGTGGCTCGGTGAACGTATCACAGATAAAGGTATCGGAAATGGAATTTCAATGATCATTATGATCGGGATTATAGCCCGTTTGCCCCACTCCCTGGTTCAGGAATTTGCCTCCCGTTTGGCAGAACAAGGGAAAGGTTTTATCATGATCATTATTGAATTGATTATTTTCCTTTTCGTAATCGCTGCCACCATTCTTTTGGTTCAGGGAACGAGGAAAGTGCCGGTTCAATATGCCAAACGTATCGTCGGAAACCGTCAGTACGGAGGTGTACGCCAGTACATTCCACTTAAGGTGAATGCCGCAGGGGTAATGCCGATCATTTTTGCCCAGGCAATTATGTTCGTACCGATCAGCCTTGCCGGATTGTTCTCCTCTGAAACATTGGGACGCATGATGGCATCTTTCTCTGACTATCAAGGATTCTGGTACAATTTTGTCATGTTCCTGATGGTTATTGTTTTCACCTATTTCTACACTGCCATTACGATCAATCCGAATCAGATGTCAGAAGATATGAAGAAGAATGGTGGGTTTATTCCTGGTATCAAGCCTGGCAAGAAAACATCCGAATATCTGGACACGATCATGTCGCGCATAACGTTACCTGGATCCATATTCCTTGGTATGATCACCATCCTGCCTGCTTTTGCAATGGCACTTGGCGTGAATTCAGGATTTGCCCATTTCTTTGGTGGAACATCATTGCTGATCCTTGTTGGTGTTATTCTCGACACCCTTCAGCAAGTCGAAAGTCACCTGTTGATGCGTCATTATGACGGTTTATTAAAATCTGGACGTATTAAAGGACGTTCGGGTGCTTAGATTGGAGACTCCTTTTATTTGAAGGGGTATTCTAATAAAGAGCGAAATGTAAGTTCGCAAGTTAGCTGAAAAGCAATATATAATCAGTTGTAACCTAATACAGGTATTTACACTGGTGCGTTCAGTCAAGGTATTGGGGATCAAGGTTAGGATTTGATCCATATTTTAAGTTTGGTCCCATCTTTCCAAAAACAGAAAGCTGGGATCAAACCTGAGATTGTTTCGTTACGATTGTTGCCATTTATCTGCTGGCAAAACAAGCGCGGCAAGACGAAACCGGAAGCATGTTTTTCAATGTGCTGATGTTGGAAAAAATCGGATACCACGGTATTTTAGGATATCGGAATTCTCATTAGTTTTGTGGACGTTTTTATAAAAATGCTCATTGAGCAAAAAAGTTGAGGGTCTTTCAACAAAAACAACAGAGTATTGGAGAAGTAATTCGTTTCTATGTCAAAACAAGCATTTATAGAACAAGACGGAACCATTATTGAAGCATTGTCGAACGCAATGTTCAGGGTGGAATTGCAGAATGGTCATGTGATCACGGCCCACATATCGGGAAAGATGCGCATGCACTACATCAAGATTTTACCTGGCGACAAAGTGAAAGTTGAAATGTCACCTTATGATTTGACCAAGGGGAGGATTTCTTTCAGGTACAAAAATTAAAACGTAGGAAAATGAAAGTAAGGGCATCTATTAAGAAACGTAGTGCAGATTGCAAAATTGTCAGCCGGAAAGGCCGTCTCTACGTTATCAACAAAAAAAATCCGAAGTTTAAGCAACGTCAGGGATAATATGTTAATTTTGTAAAGATTTTTTAATTCGTATAAGAATATGGCTCGTATAGTTGGCGTAGATATACCGAATAACAAGAGAGGCGAAATTGCCTTGACTTATATTTATGGGATAGGCCGAAGCCGCTCGCAGTTGATTCTGGAGAAAGCTGGCGTTGATAAAAACATCAAGGTTAGCAACTGGAACGATGAGCAGTTTGGGGCAATCCGTAAAGTTATTACGGAGAGTTACAAGGTAGAGGGCGAATTACGGTCTGAGTATCAGATGTCTATCAAACGATTGATGGATATTGGCTGTTACCGTGGTATCCGGCATCGTATTGGTTTACCGGTTCGTGGGCAAAGTACAAAGAACAATGCCAGGACCCGTAAGGGAAGGAAGAAAACAGTTGCTAATAAGAAAAAAGCCACTAAATAATTTTAAGTAGAAATGGCAAAAAAGACTGGAGTATCGAAAAAAAGGGTAGTGAATATTGAGGCTGTTGGTCAGGCTCATGTCTCTTCTTCTTTTAATAATATTATCATTTCGATGACCAATAACAATGGTGAAGTTATTTCGTGGTCGTCGGCCGGTAAGAAAGGTTTTAGAGGTTCAAAAAAGAATACTCCCTATGCAGCCCAAACTGCTTCGGAGGAGTGTGCCAAAACGGCTTTTGACCTTGGCTTACGCAAGGTGAAGGTTTTTGTAAAAGGACCGGGAAATGGACGCGAGTCTGCAATACGTGCTATGGCGAATGTTGGGATTCAGGTTACTGAAATCGTTGATATTACCCCATTGCCACATAACGGATGCCGTCCACCTAAACGTCGTCGTGTTTAATAATCAGGTACTTTTAAACGTAAATTCACATGGCAAGATATATTGGTCCTAAATCCAAGATTTCACGTAAGTTCGGTGAGCCAATTTATGGTCCCGATAAAGCATTCGAGCACAAAAATTATCCTCCGGGAATGCATGGAAACAGCAAAAGGAGGAAAAAAGTTTCTGAATATGGTACTCAGTTGCGCGAAAAACAAAAAGCAAAATACATGTATGGTATTTTGGAGCGTCAGTTCCGCAACCTTTTTGAAAAAGCGCACTCTCACAAGGGAGTAACCGGTACTGTTCTTTTACAGCTTCTTGAAAGCCGTCTTGACAATGTTGTTTATCGTCTTGGTATTGCGCCAAGCCGTGCCGCTGCCCGTCAGTTGGTATCCCACAAACACATTGTTATCAATGGTTCAGTAGTTAATATACCATCTTATACACTTCGCCCTGGAGAAGTTGTGGGTGTTCGCGAAAAATCGAAATCGCTGATCGCGATTACCGATGCATTGGCCGTACATCGCCACAATAAATATCCTTGGCTTGAATGGGATAGTGATGCCAAAACTGGCAAGTTTCTGAATGTTCCTTCACGTGAAGAGATTCCCGAAGTAATCAAGGAACAATTAATCGTCGAATTGTATTCGAAATAACATTAATTTTAGGTTTATGGCAATTTTAGCTTTCCAGAAGCCCGAAAAGGTGATAATGATCGAGTCGGATGACAAACTCGGAAAATTTGAGTTTCGTCCGCTTGAACCTGGTTATGGTATTACCATTGGTAATGCTTTACGTAGGATTTTATTGTCATCTTTGGAAGGATATGCAATCACAACGATCAAGATCGAAGGGGTGGAGCACGAATTTTCAACTATCCCCGGAGTAATAGAGGATGTTACCGAAATGATCCTTAACCTGAAACAGATTCGCTTTAAAAGGGTTGGGGACGACTCCGACAACGAAAAAGTATCTGTTACCATTTTTGGTCAGGACAGGTTTAAAGCCGGCGATGTTAACCATTTTTTGACGGGGTTCAAGGTTCTTAATCCGGAGTTGTTGATTTGCAATATGGAATCGACAGTCAAACTTCAGATCGAGTTGACAATTGAGAAGGGTCGTGGTTATGTACCTGGTATTGAGAACAAACCTTCAGAAGAAGAATTCGGAGTCATTCCGATTGATTCGATCTTTACCCCGATAAAAAACGTCAAGTATGCAATCGAGAACTATCGTGTCGAACAGAAAACCGACTACGAGAAATTGGTGATCGAGATCACAACTGATGGGTCTATTTATCCAAAAGATGCCTTGAAGGAAGCAGCTAAAATCCTGATTTACCATTTTATGCTTTTCTCCGACGAGAAAATTACCCTCGACTCTGATGAGAAATTCGCCAACGAAGAGTTTGATGAAGAGATTCTTCACATGCGTCAGTTGCTTAAAAACAAGCTTGTTGACCTTGACCTATCCGTCAGGGCACTCAATTGCCTTAAAGCAGCCGATGTTGAAACACTTGGTGAATTGGTAACTTATAATCGAAACGATCTTTTGAAATTCAGGAACTTTGGCAAGAAGTCCCTGACAGAACTCGACGATTTATTGGTCAACCTTAGCCTAAGTTTCGGGATGGATATCAGTAAGTATAAATTAGACAAGGAATAATAGAAATGAGACATAGAAATAGTTTCAATCATTTAGGCAGGACCAGTTCACACAGGGGTGCTATGCTTTCCAATATGGCAAATTCACTTTTACTCCATAAAAGGATTGCAACAACATTAGCCAAAGCCAAAGCACTACGCGTTTATGTAGAGCCACTCCTTACCCGCGCAAAAAACGATACAACGCACAATCGTCGTGAAGTGTTTAGTTTATTGCAAAGTAAAGAAGTCGTTACAGAACTCTTCCGGGATATCGTTTTGAAAATCGCGGATCGTCCGGGTGGATATACCAGAATCTTAAAAACTGGCAATAGACTTGGCGATAACGCTGAAATGTGTTTTATCGAATTGGTCGATTACAACCAGAGCATGTTATCGACAGGGAAGAAGGAAGTCGCCAAAAAACGCAGGTCACGGAAAAAAGGCGATTCAGCTGGTACAACACCGGCAAGTAAAGCTTCAACTACACCAAAAGAAGAAAAATAATTATATTGACTTCAATTTTGTGTTGATATTCAAATAATTATCACTTAGGTTATTATATAAAAAAGGGCAACATTGTTGTCCTTTTTTTATTTTGTAAGTTCATCAACATTTTTTGCCCCTATTTTGTTTATTAATAAATATTTTTTTCGGGCTGCAACAAGATCTTATAAATAATTATATATTTGAAAAAACTAATAGGCGGAGCACATGGACTATATTAAGAAGAAATTAATCGAAAAAGGGGTAAAGGAAAGGGCTGTAGTAAAGCAATTAATTAGTGAATACGGCAACGTTGTTGTCGAAAACGTTAATATTGATCAAATCCTGACTGGGATGAAGGGAATGACCAGTTTACTGACTGTTACCTCCAAATTGGATCCTGAAAGTGGGATAAGGTATCGGGGGCACTCCATCCCTGAATTGCATCAGAAACTCCCAAAATTGAGCCCCGAAGGAGAACCGTTGCCTGAAGGACTTTTTTATTTGATGTTGTTGGATGAACTGCCTACAATTGAGGATGCTGAATTTCTAAGCCATGAATGGTATAACCGCAGCCATGTGCCATATCACGTTATAAAAGTTATAGAGGCAATGCCGATTACCGCCAAACCTATGACGCAGTTCAGTACGGGTATTATTTCCATGGCAACTGATTCAATCTTTCAAAAATCCCATCGTGCCGGTATCAGCAAAAACGACTATTGGGATACCACCTATGAGGATGTCATGAACCTGATTGCCAGGCTACCTGTTATTGCCGCTTATATTTATCGCCGCAGTTTTAAAGATGGGAGTTTTATTGAACCTGACCGTAACCTTGACTGGGCTGCAAATTTTGCACACATGATGGGTTATGATAGTGAGGAAATTTACCGTTTGTTCCGGATGTACATGTGCATTCACGCCGATCATGAAGGTGGAAATGTATCAGCACATGCAACACACCTTGTTGGTACAGCTTTAAGTAACCCTTATTATTCCTATGCTGCCGGAATGTTGGGTCTTGCTGGACCATTGCATGGATATGCAAATCAGGAGGTTATGTTCTGGGTCTATTCAATGATTGATGAAATTGGCGCTAGTAATTCTAAAGAAGAAGAAAGGGCCAAGATTGAAGAGTATGTGAAGAAGACAATCTCACAGGGGAAAGTTATACCGGGATATGGCCATGCCGTTCTCAGGGTAACCGACCCACGTTTTACTGCACAGCAGGATTTTGCCCGCAAATATGTCAGTAACGATAAATTGATCGATATTGTAAACATGCTTTATGATATCGTTCCTCCAATCCTGAAATCCTTAGGCAAAGTTAAAAACCCATGGCCAAATGTTGATGCCTTCTCAGGAGCTTTGCTGCAACATTATGGGATATCCGAGTATTTCTTTTATACGGTAATGTTTGGCGTCAGCCGGGCGTTGGGAGTTTTGGCGCAGTTGATCTGGGACAGGATGTATAATCTGCCACTTGAGCGTCCATCCTCCGAAACTCTTGATTGGTTCAAACAAAAGGCCGGAATTTAATATTGATACTTAAAAATAAAAGATAGGGGACCTTAAATCCCCTATTTTTATGTAAAAAACTGACGTATGGCTTTTCAAAGTTTGAGGGAATTTATTGAACTTCTCGATAAAAAAGGCGAGTTGATCAGGGTATCCATACCGGTCAATCCGGAATTGGAAATTACCGAAATCGTTGACCGGATATCAAAAACCGAAGGAGGCGGAAAGGCATTGTTATTTGAAAACAATGGGACTAATTTCCCAGTGTTGATCAATGCCTACGGTTCCCAATCACGAATGGCTATGGCTTTGGGTTGTGACAGCCTGGATCATATCGGTGCTGAAATCGAAAAATTATTTATGGACTTATCACGGCCACGCAACGGTTTTCTTGATAAAATCAAGGTTTTGCCTTTCTTGTCAACGATAGCATCCTGGATGCCCAAGACGGTTAGTGGAAGGGGCAGATGTCAGGAAGTGGTGATGCATGAACCTGATTTATCGAAGATTCCAGTTCTTAAATGCTGGCCAGCCGATGGTGGGCGGTTTATTACGCTTCCTTGTGTGGTTACACGTGACCCGGAGACAGGGATCCGAAATGTGGGCATGTACCGGATGCAGGTATTGGGAAAGGACATCACAGGAATGCACTGGCACAAGCACAAGACCGGTGCCAGGCATTATGCAGGGTACAAAGCAAAAGGAACGCGGATGCCGATCTCGGTTGTGATCGGTGGCGATCCGGCTTATACCTATGCTGCCACAGCCCCGCTACCTGATCAGATCGATGAGTATCTGATGGCGGGCTTTTTGCGGAAAAAGCGTGTTAAACTGGTCAAATGTCTCACCAATGACCTCGAAGTCCCAAATGATGCCGATTTTATTCTGGAGGGGTATGTCGATCCCCAGGAAGAATTGGTCTGGGAAGGGCCGTTTGGTGACCATACCGGGTTCTATTCACTGGCCGATTGGTATCCCAAATTTCACATTACTTGCATTACCCATCGCAAAGATGCTGTTTATCATGCAACTATAGTAGGTATTCCTCCTCAGGAAGATGCCTGGATTGGTCGGGCGACCGAAAGGATTTTCCTTTCACCAATGAAATTGACCATGATTCCAGAGTTGCAGGACATGGAACTGCCGCCAGCCGGGGTAGCCCACAATCTTACAATTGCGAAAATTGAGAAAACCTATGCGGGGCAAGGTTCCAAAGTGATGAATGCCATGTGGGGAGCCGGCCAGATGATGTTCAACAAGATCCTGATCGTTACAGACCAGGAATCTGATATCAAGGATTATTGGGTTTTGGCAAGAAAAGTTTCGCAACTGGTCAATCCTCTTAGGGATATCCATTTTTCTCAGGGGCCGATGGATGTGCTGGATCATTCATCCTCCCAATTTTCTTATGGTTCAAAATTGGGAATAGACGCCACTACAAAATATAAGGAAGAGCTGGATGACGTCATACAATTTGATTATCATTTGGTAGATGTCGAATTCTGTACTAAAAAGTTGTGTTCGATCAACGGAGTCGTTTCTGCCAATCTGACTTTATTGGGGAAGGGTATATCAACAATCGTTCTGGGCATAATGAAGGAAACTCCTGATTCATTGAACCAAATCATCAACGATCTTTTGTTGATCAATGAGTTATGGGGAGTAAAACTAATTACTTACGTAGATCCAGGTTTGGATATTTTCGACATGGATGCAGTTTGCTGGTATGTTACCGGAAATATCGATCCTCGCCGGGATTGTAAATTTGTCCATCCGCGAAATAAGGGCGAAGTGCCACATCTTGTAGTTGATGGGACCAGAAAGACCATCGAAACTGATGGATTTAACCGACTCTGGCCCAATCCGGTCGTCTCATCCCAGGAAACCATTCATAAGATTGATGAGCTTTGGCCTTCAGCAGGATTAGGTCCTTTTATTGCTTCACCGTCTCTAAAATACAATTCCCTTATGCGTGGAGAAGGGGCAGTAAGTTTGTAAAAGAATTATTGAATGTATTTTTGAATAGGGGGCAGAATTGTGTATTTTTATTCGCCGGAATAATGGTGCCAAGTTAAAAATAGAAATATTTTATTCCAGTAACTAGGGTCATATTATTCCTTGTATTAAGGTATCAAATTGAATATTAAGTGACATTAAAACAAGGTCAACCACATGGAAAAATCAACCAGAAGAAAATTTCTTGCAGGAGCCTCAGTTGCCTCACTTGGGGTTTTAAGCGGTTTACCAACACTCTCAGCCGAAAATCAGGCTAATAAAGTATCTTCTGTTGCTCAGGGATCGCGGCCAACAAGGGTATTCAGGTCTAAACGTGATTTGATGATGGAGGTCCTTGACATGTCACATACTCCCAATTATATTCCGGCTGGCTTTTTTATGCACTTTGGAGTACAGGCTGAGGCTGCTGTCAATGCACATCTTGACTACTTCCATGGTACAGGGATGGATTTCGTTAAAATCCAGTTTGATGAACAGGGGCTTCAAAAAAACGAACAGATAAAGACACCCGGAGACTGGGCAAAAATACCCATCTTATCCGAAAAATGGTTTGAACCATCACTTTTTCTTCTTAAATCCATTATCAAAAAAGCAAAGTCGGAGGCAATGATCTTTCAAACACTCTATTCGCCTTACCAGATGGCCAAACAGATTGTACCCTGGGATGTGCTGGTTGCGCATGTAAAAGAAAACCCTGAAGCTGTCTGCCGAGGCATGGAAAACATTACACTTTCGATCATGAACTTTGTCTATGCCGCTGTCAAACTTGGAGTTGACGGCTTTTATACCTGTACCCAGGGAGGTGAGACAAACCGCATTGCAGATCAGACACTTTTTAACCGTACCATTAAGAATTATGATATGATCCTATATAAGGAGGTGTCGCAACTTGTCACATTTAATATTTTACATATTTGCGACTATGATGGATCGTATGAAGGGTTCACGACGCGATTTCAGGATTATCCGGGTCAAGTGGTAAACGTTCCCCTTTTTGCCGACAATCAACCCTTGTCACTATCAAAGGCGTCAAAGATCTTTAATCGTCCGGTTATGGGAGGCCTCGACAGGCATGGTATCCTAACAATTGGTTCGCAGGATCAAATAAAGCAAGCCACTATGGAGGTTTTAAAAGACGCGCCCTCCAATTTCATTCTAGGTGCCGATTGCACAGTTGACCGGAAAATACCGATCGAAAACCTTAAAACTGCAATCAATACCGCTCATGAATTCAGAAGGTGATAATCATCTGTAATGCTCTATATTATAATTTTATGAGCAGGATTGACAATTAATTTTATGAGATTCAAACCCTGTTGGTTCAAAAAATTAAATATTTCGGGCCAACTTTAAATATCTACACAATGAACAGTATAAAAGGATCAAAAACAGAACAGAACCTGCTTAAGGCATTTGCAGGTGAATCGCAGGCGCGTATGCGTTACGATTATTTTGCGAAACAGGCAAAGAAAGAGGGACTCGAGCAGATCGCTGCAATTTTCGAGGAGACCTCTTTGAACGAACGGGAACATGCAAAGCGGTTTTTCAAATTCCTTGAAGGAGGCCCTGTAGAAATCACGGCCACCTATCCAGCCGGAATGATTGGCACCACTCTTGAAAACCTCAAAGCTGCCGCCGAGGGTGAAAATGAAGAGTGGACCGCGCTATATCCCGAGTTTGCCAAAATTGCCGAAGAAGAAGGTTTTAAAGAAGTGGCTATGGCTTTCAAACTGATTGCCAAAGTTGAAAAAGCGCATGACGAGCGTTATTCCACCCTTTATTCAAACCTCGAAAATGGTTTGGTTTTTGAACGTGAAGGGAAAGTTGTCTGGAAATGCCGCAATTGCGGTTATCTTCACGAAGGGACAAAACCACCAATGAATTGCCCAGCCTGCCTTCATCCTCAATCTTATTTCGAGATCAAGGAATCTAATTATTGATCAGGTGTTATGATGTGGACCCTTATGGAAATAGGCTTACCTTGGTGGCTGATTTCATGAGGGCTCATTTTTTTTGTTTTTATGTTTTCGGCGGTGATTTTTTATTCAACGTTTTCAATTTATATGATTGCATTTCATGATAAATTGCTTTTTCTCCAATACCAATCTAAAATATATGGACAATCTAACTCATTACATTAACGGCTTGCCAAAAGCGGAACTCCATCTTCATATCGAAGGGACTTTTGAACCTGAATTGATGTTTAAAATTGCGGCAAGAAACCACATCCGATTGAAATTTGGTTCGGTTGAAGAACTTCGGATGGCTTACAAGTTTAATAATCTTCAGGATTTTCTAGATATCTATTATGCGGGTGCCTCCGTTTTGCGGACAAAGGAAGATTTTTATGACCTTACCTGGGCATATCTTGAACGTGCCCACATGGACAATGTTTTACATACTGAAATATTTTTCGATCCCCAGACCCATATGGCCAATGGGATTCCGTTCAAAACGGTAATCGAGGGTATAACAGCTGCCTTACAGGATGGAACTGAAAAGTTGGGGATGACCTCCTGTCTTATTATGTGTTTTCTTCGCCACCTTGACGAAGAATCGGCACTTTCACTTCTTGAAATGGCAAAACCTTACCGCAATCAAATCACCGCTATCGGGCTTGATTCTTCCGAAAGGGGAAACCCTCCCGAGAAATTCGAAAGAGCTTTTGCTAAGGCTCATGAATATGGTTATTTAACGGTAGCACATGCCGGAGAGGAGGGTTCTGCTTATAATATCAGGAGTGCGGTCGAAATATTGAAAGTAGCAAGGGTTGACCATGGGAACAGTTGCCTAACGGATGATTCTGTTGTTGATTTGTTAAAAGAAAGGAAAATTCCACTAACGCTTTGTCCGTTATCGAATCTGAAGCTTAAGGTAGTTCACAGGTTGGAAGATCACCCAATTCTTAAAATGATGGAAAAAAAATTGCTGGTGACCATTAATTCTGATGATCCCGCCTATTTTGGGGGATATGTCAACGACAATTACATTGCGGTTTCAAAAGCATTGGGCCTTAATGTTGAGCAAATTGGCCGGATCGCCAAAAATTCTTTCCTGAGCTCATTTTTGCCTGAAACCACCCGTAAGAAATATTTGGATGTTCTAAATCAATACAATATGGCCTTTTAATATTTATCAAATTTATAAACCAATCGTTCAAAAGTTCATAAAACGCTGTAAATCAATTAAAAGCATTGTTTATTAATTTCTATTTTATATATTTGCGTCACTTAAAAAAATTAATAAATGAAAAAGCTAATTGTAATTACCGGACTTGTACTGTGTTTTAGCAGTGTTTTTGCGGGTGGCCTGCTCACCAATGGCAATCAGAGTGCGCAATATATTCGGATGTTGTCGCGCAATGCATCAATATCCCCTGATGCAGTTTATTTCAATCCTGCGGGCTTGATGAAAATGGAAAACGGTTTTTATTTCGCGGTCCAAAGCCAGACCTTATTTCAGTCAAAAACAGTGGAAAGCGGATTTCCTTTGCTAAATTCCGGTAAATATGATGGAACATTAGCGGCGCCAATTTTTCCAACGGCATTTGCCATTTATAAAAAGGATAAGTTTGCTTTTTCATTGGGCTTAGGACCAAACAGTGGTGGGGGGAGTATCACTTTTGACCGGGGTTTACCCTCATTTGAGAAAACGATATCCAAACTAGTACCAGGTTTAGCTGATTTGAGCAAAATAGGCAAGACTGTTAGTGGTTATGGGGTCAATATTTATTTTAAGGGGGAATCGGTTTATTGGGGAATCCAGGGCGGTGTCTCCTATAAAGTCAACGATGTATTTTCGGTTTATGGTGGTGCACGTTACCTGCCTTCAAAAACCACATACAATGGCTATATTAAAGATATACAGGTAAAAGTAAATGGTACTTTAACAAATGCAAAGACTTTCCTGCAAAACGATGCTGCACCTCTTTTGACCGCATCTGCCAATAACGCGACAGGGGCAGCTGCTTCTGTTCAACCTTTGATTGCAGGTGGTGCAGGGACTTTAACTTTGGCACAGGTTCAGGGTGCAAATTACATTACGGCAGCCCAAAGGACCCAACTTGAAACTGGATTATTGGGACTTGGAGCAACACAAGCTCAAATCAATGCCATGCCCCTTTCAACAGTTCAGGCAACCTTTAACTCAGGGGCTGCAACATTGAATGGTAAAGCGGCGACTCTGATCGCCACCGGAAATTCCTTATCGGATAAAGCCGTTGATGCCGTACAGACAGGCACCGGAATAACCCCAATTCTTGGTTTAAATATTTCGCCCAACAAAAATCTGAACATTGGAATCAAGTATGAGTTTAAGACAAAATTGACCCTGACCAACGCTACCAAGGTTGATGACCTGGGGATGTTCCCTGATAAAGCCACGAGCGCAAGCGACCTTCCTTCTATTTTTTCAATTGGTGCAGATTACAACGCATCGAAAGCATGGAAACTATCGGTTTCATATAACAGTTACCACGATAAAGGTGTGGATTGGGGTAACAATGTATATGGCGAAAAACGCGTAATCGGCTTCAATACATGGGAAGTAGCGGTTGGAACACAATATCAGGTTACCAAGAAATTTGCTTTGAGTGTGGGTTATCTTCATACCGAGATGTGCATGTTGGAACAATTCCAGAGCGATTTTAGTTATTATACGCCAGCCAACACTGTTGGCGGAGGTATTGAATGGAAAGCAACCAAAAAGTTCACTTTGGACCTTGGGGCTTTATACAGTAAATATGAGGATGCCAACAAGCTGTTTAAGGATGACGTAGTGGGCAATTATACTGAACGTTACAAGAAAAGCAACCTTGGTTTTGCCATTGGTTTTGCCTACCACTTTGGTGGAATCTAATATTCAATTCAAGTATAAGTAGTTCAGCGACTGACATACAAAAAAGAAGCACTTTCCAAAATGGAAAATGCTTCTTTTTTGTTGTATATTCTATTCCTTGGTCAACACAGATAGTAATCCTGTTTTGATTGTTTGATTAAACCGACTGACCGTTGGATGTATCGTGCAATACGATTGAATAGGTTACCGGCATCGACTTGCGATAAACTGCCGCAACGCCACAATATCGTTCCTGGGATAAACTGATTGCCTTTTCAAGTTTGTCCATTGGCAGGTCCTTTCCCCAGAACTCATAAACAATGTGCATACTGATATAATGGACTGGTTGATCTTCAGACTGTTCCCCTTCAACTTTAACATCGAAATTGTCGAGTTCGACCCTCATTTTTGCAAGGATCGAAACCACATCCATAGCGGTACAACCAGCCAATGCAACCAGCATCAATGGTTTTGGCCTTGGACCCAAATCTTTTCCCCCATGCTGCTCTCCGGCATCAAGCATCAATTTGTGGCCGTTAACTTCGGCCTCGAAGGCCATCCCATCCTTCCATGATATGCTAATCTCTTGTTTCATAGCTATATGTTATTAATTGATCGAAACTTTCAGTACATCTGCAATGGCACTCCTGAAAGTGTCTTTTGGTAGTGCCCCCATGGCCATTTGTGGTTGCCCATCCAACGGAACGAAAAGGATGGATGGGATACTTTGAATTCCAAACATCGCTGACAATTCCTGCTGTTCTTCCGTATTCACCTTAAAAATGACAATTTTGTCACCATACTCTTTCTGCAACTCCTCCAATACAGGGGCAACCATTTTACACGGGCCGCACCAGTTGGCATAAAAATCGATGATTACTGGAATTTTCCCTTCGAATTTCCACTCTTTGTTCAATTCATAATTGAATACTTTCTCTTTGAAAGTTTCTGTCGTCAAATGTTCCAGTGCCATAATATCTAAATTTTGATGTTAATAATAAACTTGCTATTGGCAATAATTGTGATGCAAAAATATTAATTAATTCGCAATAAAAAAATTTTTCAATAGAAATAATTGCCAATAGCAAAAAATGTGCTTGTTAATAGTTGCCTAATTTGTAATTTTGTAAAAAATAGTTGAAGAAAATGGAATATTCGTCAGGAATTATGAGCATCGTGTATGAAATGAAGAAAAAATGCGCCCAGATTGATCAACATTTGATGGATGAACTCAATATCTCGCAATCGGAATTGCTTTTTTTCTCGTCATTGAACAATTGCCAGGGGATCAGTAGTCCCGAATTGGCCAGGAGTATGGGCCTTTCCGCTTCACGGGTCAGCCGCGTTGTTGAGAAGCTTGTCGTCAACGGTTACCTCGACCGGAATACCGACACTACCGACCGTCGGGCCATAACCCTTTGTCTGACCGACAAGGGGAAAATTGTCAGGAACAAGATCGATCAGGTGAAAAACGATTGTGAGGCACGACTGCTCGAAACGATCCCATCTGAAGAGGTGGAGAAATTCAGGGATATCATCTCCAGGATCATTGTGAATATGTAGCATGGAGCAGGGAGCCTGGGGCATGGGGTAGAAGACCTGAGAAAGGAAGACAGGAGTTAGGAGACGGGAAAAAGGAACGGTGCTTCGACTCCGCTTAGCAACCTCCACCCAGTAAACAGAAACTTCATTTTGAATTCAATATATAATTATAGCACAATCTATACTCCGTAGAAGTTATAATACTGTGGAATAGTATGTTATATAAAAAAGAGGCGCAATCAGACAATTAGGACAATGAAATAACGAACTCTGCGCCGAACATACAAAAGCCGGAAAGATCTATGGTTGCAACTTAAATATTCTTTCTAATTTAATCATAATGATTCTATTTATAATTCTTTACATTGCAGAGCAACCATCCATCCGAAACCTATAATCCGAAAAATTTAATCCTTTACAATGTTCAACTTCTTGTACCACCTTTGGTAATCTTCCAGTTTGAATGGAACCTTTCCTGCCAGATAATGGTTTGTAAATCTTTCATCTCCAATTGTGTATTCAATAAGCAGCATGGATTGGCCGGTCATTTCGGGGATATTGCCGATCACTGTTTTGCCATTGACCGGAATTTCAAAGGAGCCTGAAAATTTGGTCACACCACTATCGGCCTCCTTAATGACCACTGTCCCTGATTTCTTTTCACGGGTATCATTCACAGCCATGACTGGATAATTTCCATCTTTGGGATCCCCGACCATCACACAGGCGTTGTGCTGGACCTGACGGATATAATAATAGGCCAATTTCTTGCTGTTGTAATAATCGACCACGGCATCCGAGATAATCGGCCAACCGTCGCGCAGGTTCCACCAGATGATCCCTGTTTTCCGGAATTTCTCCATGCGCCACAGCTCGATAAAGAATTTCATGGCTTCCGCCTGAACAACCTGGGATGCAAAGATAAACTGGTCCAGATCCTTCGGATAGTCCCCGAATAAAGCCTTCACCTGATTGATCATCAGGGTATTCCGATTGTTCATGTCCTTTGAGTCTGGATGTGAACGGACTGCCTTGGTCTGCCATTCGTCGTTCCACATTCCCTCTTTGGTCCAGGGATACACAAATTCTGGATCGAACATTTTTTCGAGGCTTGAGCGGTTCGGGCATCCATGGTAACCAATCTCGCTTACAAAATGGGCTTTGGATGTGGTATAAAATGGTGCCTTGTAATAACCGCGTGGTCCCCAGAGATGTACTTCCGGCAACAAATTCCCATCGCGGCCCATGCTGAAATATTTCTCGCTGCAATAGGGGGAGCTTGGAAGATAAGTCCTGATCGGATCGTATTCCCAAATCACACCTGGCAAAACCTTCCTGCTGATGATTTCTATTTCAGGATTGATATGTTTCTTAAAGATCCATTCGAGCGATTGGTCATTTTCGTTGTTACCCGACCACAACACCAAAGACGAATGGTTGCGAAGTTTTAAAACAACTTTGATCGCTTCCTTACGGATCCTCTCTGCAAATTCGTTGTCCTGAGGGTATGCCGTACAGGCCATTGCGAAATCCTGCCACACCATAACCCCGTTTTCATCGCATAGGTCGAAGAAATCATGGTCCTCATAAACATTGCCACCCCAGCACCGGATCAGGTTGCAATTCAAGTCTTTGATCATCTTCATGGCTTCTGTTAGATGATTTTTATCCCGGCTATGGAAGGCATCCAATGGTAC
>Ga0209083_1000624_pt1 | contig 49654 bp, 44 predicted proteins | sample AM7aDNAmetaG_FD_184132 | JGI IMG/M metagenome (GOLD analysis project Ga0209083, IMG submission 184132) | Freshwater microbial communities from Finland to study Microbial Dark Matter (Phase II) - AM7a DNA metaG (SPAdes) (version 3) | ecosystem: Environmental > Aquatic > Freshwater > Lake ...
GTTGGTGTGTATATGGAGAAAGGACATATGGGAGATGTTAAGAGGTTGATATACAGGTAAGTATACCCCCCCCGCATACTGTGAGCAAATAGAGGTGGGTGGGGATAAGAGTGGAGGGGGAAATTACTGAGGACCAACAAACTCATTCTTGGCGACATCTTTGTGGACGGGACGAGAATATCTATGCATAGAAACTAGAATACCTAGAGCTAAGAATTCTGTCACCAGATGTGTACCTCCATAACTCATGAAGGGCAGTGGTGTTCCGGTTACTGGAAGAAGATGTATATTCATACCGACGTTGACTGTGATATGCACTATAAAAAATATAGCTACACCAGCACCATACAAAATCTCGAAGTTTGTCGCTCCGCGCGATGCGTGCAGGATAATACGCCAAAGGATGATACCGAACAAAGAAAATAGAAGTAGAACTCCGAGAAAACCCCATTCTTCAGCGAAAGCCGCAAAGATAAAATCTGTCTGATATTCTGGTAGGAACTTCAAACGGGATTGCGTACCATAACCTAGACCCTTCCCCAAAAACCCTCCAGAGCCTACAGCAATAGTAGACTGATAAGCGTTATATCCAGCACCGTGTATATCGGATAACGGATTCATAAAATTCCTTACACGATCTTTCTGATATTCCTTGAAGCCAAAACTCCAGAGTAGAGAAACCACTAAGAAAACGAGTCCGGCCATAACAAGAAGATGCTTTTTGGATATACCAGAAACCATAACCATACCAAGCCAGATGAAGAATATAATCATAGCGGAACCTAAGTCAGGATGTACTATAACCAAAGCAAAAAGTATGAGTGCGTAGACACCAGAAACTATAAGATGGCGAAAATTGGCAATCTCTATATGACGTCTAGAGAAATACTTTGCCAAAATGATTATCAATATCAGCTTGGCAAAATCTGATGGTTGAAAAGAAAAGGCGCCGAAGGAGAACCATGAGGAAGCGCCGTGTGATATCTTGCCGACCAGAAACAAGCCAGTCAATAATACACATATGATTGTATAGAAAGCCACCAAAACCCTAGTCGATCTCAAGAACCGCACGTCTATCCTGCTAACAAAGAAAAATGTTGCCAGTGAGATACCAACCCAGACAAGTTGATGCAACGCAAAAGAATTATCCCCTGTGAAGGAATACATAGTCATGATACCTGCCAGTAATATCGGTATACACGCACCAACCAACCACCAATCCATACCTCTATGCGAAGACTCGCCAGATATCTTATAGTCTGATAAGTCGCCCGATCTTTTGAATAAACTCTCCATGTGACTATTCTGCCACAGGAAGCACTTCTATGGAAACGACTTTTCCGTTATGGCTTACTGGCCAAGTAAATGGCGCGTCTATAGAGCTAAGACCATTTATGCCATCTATGATAGTTTTGGAGAATCCGATGATATTTGAGGATGCATCAGAAAGTGCCACATAGACAAACACACTACCCAAAGGCTTAACGTTATTGTTCCTAAGAGTCACAAGAAGAGAAGAACCGTATTTATCTTCTGTGTATTTTTTAGGTCCAATAGAAAGAGAAGACAGTGTATCTGTAGCCTGTTGCCAATCTGGAGATCTGGTGAATTCGAAAAACACTTTGTAGGGCACCCTCTTACCAACAGCGATAGGACCTAGAAATGCTAGAGTATTTCTGTGTGGAGGTATATTGAACTTTCCAGGAACATCGACTATCTGATCTCCGTTGACATCATAGATGACGAAATGATAAGGCACATTTACAGCGGCTCCGTTGTTGTTCGGATTGATCACATAAGCAGCAACATTATAAGTACCTACTCCTAGCTGTCCAAAGCTCTTCCAAGAAATTTTCGGCGACAAAAAGGCGCTTGGACATAGTCGTTGACATGACCCACCACAATCTACCCCAGTCTCGTCACCGTTCTTGACTCCATCAAAACAGGTTGGCGCCTGATATAAGTTAGCAAATACCACATATCCAGCTATAGCCAATATGATGACCGCCAAAGTCCCTCCGTATAAAAATTTCCTTTTGCTTGCCCAAGATGACATAAGTTAAATTATAACATAAATAACAAAAAATCAGCCCTCCTGTGGCTAATTTTATAAAATAGATCTCTTGAACCCTATGTTCTGGCGACAAGCTACTTTCGCCCTTTCGGACTATCATCGCCGCAACTACGTTTCACTTCCGTGTTCGGAATGAGAACGGGTGGTGCCATAGCGCCAAATCACCAGAACGCAGGGTTCAAACCGCGTATTCATACTTCAAGTTTCGCACTCCACACACCATGCTTGCGCATAATGTGTTTTGTAAATAATGTAGCGTTTTCGCAAGCGACTCGCAGAGTTCCTAACAGGATCGACGGATTAGTACTTCTCGGCTCAACACCTTACGGTGCGTACACCTAAAGCCTATCAACGTGATCATCTCTCACGGGTCTCAACGATACCTAATCTTGGGGCCGGCTTCGCACTTATATGCTTTCAGTGCTTATCCGATCCAGACATAGCTACCCTACGGTGCCGTTGGCACGACAGCAGGTAGACCAGAGGTCTGTTCAACTCGGTCCTCTCGTACTAGAGTCAATTCCCCTCAAGTATCAACGCCTACAGTAGATAGGAGACCAACCTGTCTCACGCATGTTATCAATGATTACTCATTGCATTGGACTATAGCTTCATCTCCACGCATTTTTCAAAGCGCGCAGACTGTCGATGTTTAGTCTCTACGGGTATATACGCTCTGCGCCTTTTTACTTGCGCCTAACGATACTTCCCTCGGTATTGCCCTCTTTCGAGGATTTCCACCGAAATTAATCAACTTGATCACACTATATTACTATAATGGACCGCCATGAGCAGATTTATCTATTCCTTTCTCAATTATTAGACATACTAAGACTCTTCGCCAGATTTTACTCTGGCAAAAATTTCTCTCGAAGTGATTCAGACTGTCAAATATTCAATTTGCAATCAATGTGACTTCACACATATTCTTTGTGACATCAGAACTTTTACTCTTCATTCTGATATCTTCGATGGTCATAACGTCTGCATACTTAAATGCTTGACGGTCTGAACCCAGCTCGCGTACCACTTTAATTGGCGAACAGCCAAACCTTTGGGAGCTTCTCCACCCCCAGGATGTGGTGAGCCGACATCGAGGTGCCGAACTCCGCCGTCGATATGAACTCTTAGGCGGAACTAGCCTGTTATCCCTAGAGTAGCTTTTATCCGATAATCTTCCCCAGCATCTAATGCCTAGGGTCGGTTCGCTTGGCTCTGCTTTCGCATCTGCTCGACACGTACGTCTTGCAGTCAATCCAGCTTGTGCCCATACACTATCGCCATGGTTTCCATTCACGGCTAGCTGAACTTAATAGGCTCCTCCGTTACCATTTAGGAGGATAGCGCCCCACTAAAACTGTCCACCAGATACTGTCTCCCGCCGTTTATGCCGGCGAGGTTAGAATATACATTTTTAAAGAATGGTGTTTCATCGACGGATCCACATACCCCGAAAGGTACGCTTCAAATCCTACCATCTACGCTACGCATCAAAAACGTATAGTCAATATCAAGTTACAGTAAAGCTTCTAGGGTCTTTTCGTCTAACTGTAGGTAACCGGCATCTTCACCGGTATTGTATTTTCACCGAGCTGGTCTCCGAGACAGTTCTCCAGTCATTACACTATTCAACGCGTCGGAACTTACCCGACAAGGAATTGCGCTACCTTAGGATCGTTATAGTTACGACCGACATTCACGAGGGCTTACAACAGTCACCACTACATCTTGCGACATAGCAACGCCGTTGTTTGACCTTCTCGCATTGGTCAAGTGTCACCCCCTATACATACTCTTACGAGTTCGCAGGGAGCTGTGTTTTTGTTAAACAGTTGCCAGAGATACTTTCGCTGAGGCCCATATTGCTATGGGCAAGCCTTATTCCGAAGTTACGGCTGCTTTTTTGCCGAGTTCCTTGGAGACCACTCACTCGTTCGCCTTGGTCTACTCGACCTGATCACCTGTGTCGGTTTGCGGTACGGATTGCATGAACATAATTTTAGAAGATTTTCTTGAAAGCGTGCTTTGTTTTTTCCCTCCTTTTACGGAAGTCACTGCTCTACTTGGGGACGACATTAAAGTCAGGATCCGGATTTGCCAAGACCCGCCCTCACAGCACAGACGTCAAATCCAATAATGCGCAAAACATACTACACTTCGTCCCTCCATAAATCTTCATGCAAGTCATGGAATATTAACCATGTGGCCATCGGGTGCGGCGTTTGCCATCCCCTTAGGACCGACTAACCCTTGGCTGATATACATTGCCAAGGAAACCTTGATCTTTCGGCGTGCAGGATTCTCACCTGCATTGCGGTTACTTGTGCCAACATTCTTACTTCGCAGCGCTCCAGTGTGGGTCACCCCTTCACCTTCATCGCAGTGCGAATACTCTCCTACCACTGAAATTTACCGAAGTAAATTTCAATCCTCAGTTTCGGTACAACGTTTGAGCCCCGATTATCTGCGGCGCGAAATTTCTCGATGAGTAAGCTGTTACGCTATTTTTGAATGGTGGCTGCTTCTAAGCCTACATCCTCATTGTCATAGAAATTTCACTACCTTAAGCGCACTTAACGTTGATTTAGGGACCTTAAATAGAGATCTTGGGCTGTTTCCCTTTTGTCCAATGGAGCTTAGCCCCCACAGACTAACTGCCAGGTAATGACTTATTGTATTCGGAGTTTGATAGGTGTCGTGAGCTTTCGCCCGTTCGAAACCTTCCAGTGCTCTACCCCAATAAGGTACACCTGACGCGAACCCAAAAGTTCTTTCGGAGAGAACCAGCTATTACCGAATTCGATTAGCTTATCACTCCTTACCACACGTCATCCGATAGTTTTGCACAGCTAAACGGTTCGGGCCTCCATCAGCCTTTCGGCTAACTTCACCCTGCGCGTGGCAAGCTCATCCGGCTTCGGGTCTTATGTATACTACAAACGCCCTATTCAGACTTGGTTTCCCTGTGACTCCGGACTCTCGTCCTTAGTCAGCAGCATACATAAACTCGTTGGCTCATTCTTCAATAGGCACGCCGTGACGGTCTTGCGACCGCTCCGACTCCTTGTAGGCATATGGTTTCAGATCTATTTCACCGCCCTTCCGGGCTGCTTTTCACCTTTCCCTCACGGTACTAGTTCACTATCGGTCTAGAAAAATATTTAGACTTGCCAGTTAGTTCTGGCAGATTCCCCCGAGCTTTTCGTGTCCCGGGGTACTTAAGAATAGAGACAAAGAAGATTTTTTATTTTCGCATACGGGACTATCACCCACTGGGGTCGATCTTTCCAGATCATTCTGCTAATAAAAAACTTTGTAACTTCTCTGCTATAAATAGCACGTCTCTACCTTGCAACCCTCAACCAAATAAATGATTGAGTTTAGTCTTCTCCGCTTTCGCTCGCCGCTACTTACGGAATGCATGTTTGTTTATCTTCCTCCTGGTACTGAAATGTTTTACTTCCCAGGGTACGCTCCTGTCACAAAATGACAGGCAATACGAGTTCGTCGTATTAGGTTTCCCCGTTCAGAAATCTTCGGATCAAAGGTTGCTAGGCACCTCCCCGAAGCGTATCGCCGCCACGCCACGTCTTTCATCGCTTTTTCTAGCCAAGGCATCCACCATACGCCCTTATATTTCCCATTAGGAAATCTAAGAACCGCTTGTTACTTACCTACATTACTTACTTTACAAAGTCATAATAAAAACCAAATACATCCACCGCTGGGTTTCATCGGTCTAAAATGACTTATCTAACTTGAAGTATGAAATTTTCAAACAACATTCGTTCTGAAAAGAAAAACCGCTTCATTGAGCGGCAACATACACACTCCTGTTAGGGGGTGTGGCTATAGCCGCAGATAAGTGGTGTTTCTCATAATCATTCTGACGTAGGCATAAGTATACTTGCGGACGAAAAAATGTCAAGCGTTTTCAGAGATCGACCAATATGTGGATAAGCTGGGGAGAAATAGTGCCAAAATCTTTATCAAAATATGCTAACTTGCATATATGACACATACTCAATACATCATGAATACAAAATTAAAATATACAACTTTTGAAGCTTGGGGTAAGAAGTGAATGCGAAGTGCAAAATTTCGTCGTGCCGATGCAACACTTGAAGTTGAATTCCAAATCATAAACGACATTTTGGATAAACGTATTAAGAAGGACGTAACCCAGGCAGAGCTGGCTCGCAAATCTGGAATTGACCAGGCTACCCTATCAAGACTAGAGACAGGCAATTACAATCCTTCTATAAAATTTTTGAAACGTGTCGCAAAAGCATTGGACGCAAAATTAACCGTCAGATTGGCTTAATCTTAGCAATGATATTGGAAACAAAAAAACAGCCCCCGCAAAGGGGCTGTTTTTCTTCAAAAATTTCAGTGAAAACTACTCCTTACTCAATATATGGGTAGCTGTCTTTTCGATCAACTTTGCTGCAACCTCCTTACCACCGAGCCCGAAGGCCAAACCGATAGCAAGAGCTAGACCAGCGAAGATTGCCGTCAAGATCATCTGGATCAATGTAGCGGCGACACCAAGCTGAATGAGGGCTGTCAAAATAGCGAAAATCCAGATAGACCACTTCGTGACACGACCAAGCAACTCGGCTGACTTAGAATGAGCGGCGAGGGCGCTGGCTACTACAAACTTCTGCAAAGTAGAAGCGATAATGGCTCCGACGAGAAGTATAAGTACTGACACGATAACGTTTGGCAAGTATGAGACGATCTGGGCCAAGAAAAGATTAACCTGTTCTAGACCAAGCATGCTAAGTGAAGCCATCAAAAATACTACTATGATGAACCACTTGACCAAAGATCCTACGAAGGCACCTGAGTTCAAGTTGTAACCTGCACGCTTAACCGCCTCTTCCATACCTGCACCCTTCAAAGCTGTATCAACCTTGAGGGCACGGAATAGACTTTCGACAAGCTTCTCTATGAGAGCTGCCAAAACCCAACCGATGGCAAATATTATGAGAGCGATAACCAATACTGGCACGAAACGTGCTACACCGGCCCAAACGCTCTGAAGTGAGAAGGTGAATACATCACCCCAATTCTGAATCAATAACATATAATTGAATTATATTTAACTAATAATTAACGCTAATAATGTATCTATTATACCACGTTAAGTTTGTCTATGAGGGTGACATGTGGATAGTCCAAGATGTCACGAACTAGGCGGTCGTGTATACCCATACGATATTGGAAGTCCTCAGTATCAAAAGCGGAATATGATATCTCCTTACCAATCTCGGCTTCTATAGACTTTATTATGGATTCTATCTTCAATAGATTGAGTTCCTCCCCAACAACAAGAAGGTCTACTCTGGAATCCCAATTTTGGATAAATACACCAGCTGCTACTAGATATTTGATCCTACCAGCAGAAGCAAAACATTTCGTCAGAGACTCATCGGCTTGGATACTTGCTACTGTCAGAAGAGTTTTGAGCGGGTTTAGATAAGGGAATTTATCATTTAAAATAAAACCGACACCTTTGACTTTCTTTGGGGTTATGTTTTTGCCATGTCTGACTTGTACCTCTTTTGTGATCTTGCGCTTACGAATAAGGTCAGATTTCAAGAGTATGTTCAGTTCCCTTTTGGTTGTACCAATAGAGCATCGACTTCTGTCTGCGACTTCTTTCGTAAAGAAAGGTACACCTTGACTGAAAAGGAAAAGACGGATGATTCTGACTTTTGATTCGCTACCGAATAAGGCTGTTAGTGTTTCCATGGTGGTTATATTCAGATTATTAAATTCATTTGACTATGCGGTGCATTTTAACAGAAAAATAGAATAATGAAAGACATAAGCGTAGATGTTTCGGGGCTTGCATCATTTCATGTTCTATGCGATTATCTTAGCCAAGGCCCAAAGACAGAAGGCGTGCCGACACCAAGCCACTGGCAAAGCGACAGGCTAGCCAAATGGTAGGCAACAAGACCTTCCGAGGAATAAAACCCTAATCTCTGGCCTTTTATAAAGGTCGAAAAAACTAAAAATATCAAACAGGGACGAGATTAACCTCGCACCTTTTGTTTGAAATTACAAAATGGCACGTACAAAAATACAAAAGAAAGAAATCATCGAGAAGCTTGGGAAGCTCATGGGCGATGCTAAGTCTATCGTCTTCGTGAATTTCCATGGTCTCAAAGTTTCTGATGCTACAACTATGCGCCGCGCTATGAAGAAAGATGGCGTCGGATATTTCGTAGCCAAGAAGTCTTTGACTGAACGAGCCCTCACCGAAAAGAAGTACTCTGGAACAATGCCAGCACTTGTTGGTGAATCAGGTATCGCTTACAGCACCGACCTTATTGCTCCAGCTCGCAACGTCTATGAATTCCAAAAGAAGTTCAAAGACCAAGTGAGTATTACTGGTGGAGTCTTCGATGGCGCATATATGGACAAGGCTGGAATGATAGCTATAGCTTCTATTCCTCCACTCGATACATTGCGTGGTATGTTCGTCAATGTCATCAATTCCCCTATACAAGGGTTTGTCATGGCACTTGATCAGATAGCCAAGAAACAGAAATAAGACATAAGTTTAAAGACGCAAAGCGCAAAATTTAACAATTAAAAATTAACAATTACAAACATGGAACCTACAAATATAGAAATCCCTGCAAAGTTCAAGACACTAGTCGAAACAGTCGAAAAGATGTCAGTTCTCGATCTAAATGAGCTCGTCAAACTCCTCGAAAAGAAGTTCGGTGTTTCAGCCGCAGCTGTTGCTGTCGCTACTGCTCCTGCTGCCGCCGCTGGTGAAGAGAAGAGCACTTTCGCTGTTCACTTGGCCGCTGTTGGTGAGCAAAAGATCGCTGTTATAAAGGTTATCAAGGAAGTTCTAGCCCTTGGTCTCAAGGAAGCTAAGGACCTCGTTGATGCCGCTCCTTCCCTCCTAAAGGATGGTATGAAGAAAGAAGAGGCTGATGCTTTCAAGAAGCAAATCGAAGCCGCTGGTGGTAAGGTTGAATTAAAATAACAAAACCAAAGAGGCCTCTTGTGTAGCTATTTCCACATTGGGGCCTTTTTGTTATTAACAACTAAATTGAAGTGTATATAATATAGTCACATTAGAAAACGCCGACCTGTACGGCGTTTTCCTTTTGCCTAAATATGCTTTTCAATTAATTGCAAAACCTCTTCAAATATTTCTTGAATAATTCTGCACTGTTGGGATTTGTCGCGCCATTATTACTGATTGGACTAGTGGTTGAAATAGTCGCCAAATCTGTCGTCGAACTAATCAAATCCTGCGCCGTAGAATTTACCGTCGAACTCGCCACAAAATCAATCGTGCCATCACCATCAATATCTACACTCATGGGACTTGTCGATGAGGCAATAGGCTCATTCGGAGCAACTTCAATGATTGTTGTAGCTGTACTAGATGGTGTCATCGGTATATCAGCAAACTCAATATGGCCAAGTGTAGTAGTGCCTTGTACTTTATCAAGATTCAAAGTAAATGAACCGAAGCCACCACCATTTACCGTTACTGAATATTGCTGGTTATTATTTGGTAATGAAATCGAGGTATTGGTTATGCCGTCGGCGTTACTATCACTGCCACTACCATTGCTGTCGTCTGTGCTTACAGAGAAATGACTGCCAGGAACTTTCTCTTCATAAGCCGCCACAACATAATCTGTTACACCGGCTGGGGGCATGATCAAACCAGTATGATTTCCTGAACTATCATGAACATCTAAACTAGCTGCTGCATCAACACTCACAACTAAGTGTACTGGTTCTGTATTATAATTTGGTTCACCTAAAGATGTGCCTCCGGGCAAAACGCTCCCACCAATGGTTGAGCCCCCACCCGGTAATGACCCACCATTTATAGAATGGTCCGCAGTTAAAATAGCTCCGATAACTGCTTGTGTCGTCGAAGATTCAAGAATATTTACATGATCAAAACTTTTATTTTCAGCGGCCGAACTTGAAGCTAAGTCTATGGATACAACTTTTGTCGGACTTGCACCATCCGCCGTCAAACCACTATATGCCGCACTTGGTACCACGACAGTACCATCACCCATGATGGTTGTCTTTTCGTAGCGCGTCAAGACAGTAGAACAACTAAAATTGAGCCACAAAAATCTGAAACATTTTTCTTTATTTATATAAACCAGACTTTTAGGAGTATCGACATTCCAGCCGACTAGAGAGTAGCGATAAACATTTGCTGGCCAAGAAAAATTCGTGAGCACCGACTGAATAGCATCACCAGCGGAAGCCAAAAAGCCATTTGACGCACCGCTGATGAAATCTGACAGGCCTTCGTGTGAATTCACACTCTTACCATCCGCAAATGTTATCAATGGATCAAGTGTATGTGAAAAGTATTCACGTGATGGTAATAAAGAATAAGCGCTAGACATATTTTGACCAAGCTGTTTGGCAACTTCAGAATTTAAAATAAGACCGTAGGCGATAGACTGATGATCGCCATACAATAAAGCACTTATAGCTTCTGGTGTACCAAGATATGGCACCGCTACCGAAATAACCCCATCAACAAGATCGACCTTACCAGAATCAGACAAAACCTTAACTAGATACTTGGCCACAAGTCCGCCGTTACTATGAGCAATGATAGTGACTTTGCCTGTACGCGAACGCGATGCCAAGTCTTCCACAACAGATACCAAAGACTCTGTCATGGTAGCTTTTTTCTCTATGCTATAAACGACGTCCGATATGGGTTTACGCCAATCATAGCCAAAGGATCTCCACTCACCTATTTTCCCTGTGCTAACTAGGCTATCCATAAATCTCATAAATGATCCGTAGACACTAAAGATATTGAAAACATTGTCTATAGGCTCACCAGAATAAATAGACGTGTCAGTACTCGAGCCATTGCTATCCAAGAAGAGCTTGCGTACATCATCGTTGCGGTTTGGCGCCCAAAGGGTGTTCGTCGAGACTCCTCCAATAAGTGGAATACTCCCAAACAATGATGGTTCATACCTGTATAGCCAAGTACCTTCCAATCCTGGTAAAAACAAAACGCTCGAACAGCATGGTGTCGACGTAGCTTCTATGGTCGGATCATGGTCCGACCAAGGAATATAATTCACCTGGCCCATAATCCTAGAACTAGTAGCGACCCTAGTGGCTGTAGGACCACCGGCGTCACCCCACCAATTGTTTGTGGCTTGAACCACACTGGTTGTTTCCGCACTATCAATAGCCGCCAACTTATTATCTACCAAAGATGAACTTGTGACTGTAACATTCGACGGAATTATGGCTCCAACATTTACTTGATGAGCTGGATCACTATAGCCATAGAGATATACAGGCATGACCGGATCTACATATATACCATAACTATTACCTGTGATACGACTACCAACTATAGAAGCATTGCTAGCCTTCACGTAGATGCCATTTGTAGAACCATAAATAGTAGAGCTGGAGATCGTCGCTTTAGAGTGGTTCAATACCACCCCTTTTGTAGCAGATATATCAAGTCTAGAAATAGTCGCCGTTGCATAGTATATATTGAGATTGTAGAAACCAGATAAAATTACCGGCTTACCTTTTGCACCCTTAACATTTAACTCTCCACCAACGAAAAAGCTAGGTGCATAACCAAGAGCAGGATCAGCCTTCACTACAACGCCGGGACCTATAGTTAGAGTACGCCCAGCCGGAACAGACATATCAGCATCTATGATATAAGGACTGCCACGTATATCCCAGGTCGCACTGTCGAATAAGAAGCCGTCAGTGATATGAGTCTCAGCGTGAACTGAATCTGGTATGAAAAATGCCAAGATAAATGTCGTCCATATAGATAATCTAACAATGCGCGTAGTATATTTCTTCATACAAACTGGTTGATTATGGATAATACAACCAGCATAAAACAGCGAGATAAAATTTCGCTCAAAAAGTTATGAAGAAACGTTCAAGAAGTTCTCAAGAAGCTATGAAGATGTATCCGTGGAATAGATTTAGTGGAGGTTACTTAGTCTTGCTCAAAACAGCTTGTACAGGTGCATTGCTTTTGTATTGACTAGCCAAATATATGATACCGAAACTGACGAATAGTATAAGCACAAAGCCTATAAGAAACTTGAAGAAAGTGCCATCAAAAGGGTTATTCATATTCATATTCTATCAAATAATAGCTTGATATGTAATCACACCCGCGTCGCGCCCTCTCAGTATTTCCGGCAACACAAAAACCGCCCGAAGGCGGTTTTTGTTCCAACATTGTAACCCGTTGGGGGGAAGACTAACCCTTAGACTAAACCTGAAAAGATTTAGTAAGAGAGGTTAGTGATAAGAGTGTTACCAATCGTCGAAGCTGATAGAGAGCCTGCACCAGTGATAGCACCAGCACTATAGCCTGTTCCGTAATTCAACTGATTAATAGAATATGTTCCAGAGACTGAACCGACTGAACCCTTTGATTGATAAGAAAGGGTAAATGTCTTTGTCTGACCTGGAGCGATATAGAAGTAACCATTAGCCAAATCGTTTGTACTGTCATTGTCACGGAAGCTGACAAGATTAACTGTACCAACTGATCCAGTAGTTACTACTCCCACAGCATTCGTTGATGTAGCACTGATATAGATAGGATTGTTTCCTGCTGTCAAGCTATATACATATCCGAATGTAGCTGTTGTCGAAGCACCTGAGTTGGCTGTTATAACAAGACCAACTGGACTAAGAGTACCAATAGCAACACCTGAAGACGTAAATGACTGAGCATTTGAATTCAATATAACACTATTTGGTGTAATGATGTTATATGTAGAATCTATAGCTGATATATTTGCCGCTGACAAAGTTGTATAGATATAGATATTGTCATATACATCGTTTGTGTCCTGAGCAAGAGTAGCAGAGATAGCAACAGGGACGTAAACGTCAGCAGCCAAAGGAATCGAAAGATTCGTGAATGTTGCTGAAGATGATGATAGTGAACTTGCTGAATAAGTCAAACCACCAGCCTTGAGCTGAAGATTAGCTATCAAACTTCCAACCGGAAGGGTTGATGAACTGATGTTAAGACCAATCGTCAAACTCTGGAGTGTTCCGGGTTGATTCTGTGACTTGATGTCATAGATAGCCAAAGGAACGTTCTGTGTCTGAGCGAATGTTGATACCTGGATAACTTGAGTAGCTGGTGAAGATGTATCGTTAGTCAAGATCAACTGACCAATGTTTGAACCCTGGTAAGTAAAGAGACGAATATCAGTTACTGATTCTGTGTCAGTAACTCCTGTTCCATCAACTGCACGGACCTGAGCACCTATAACATTGATAGGGCCTGAATTCCTATCTGTCATAGGAAGGAATGTAGCATTGAGTGTCAAGTACTTAGCTTTTGCAGCATTGACTACGATTCCATTAACAGGAATGTTTATGCGGTATTTTGAACCAACTGTAAGCTCTGTGAACTTAGAAGCATCCAAGCTACCTACAGAACCGACAACAACACCGTTCTCATCCTTGACTGTTACCGCTGAGGCAAAGAGCCAGAAGCGCGTATCGAAGTCGAAAGACAGATTTGAAAGTTGCATGTCTGAAGCTGAAGCCTGAACCTTATAACCAGCTAAATCATAAGATTGACCCTTATAAGCTGTGACGCCTGAAGGAGTCGACCATAGTGATACAGCCAATGTACCGGCTATACCAGGAGTTGTTATACCTGCTGGAGCACCAACCACTGGAGTTGTACCAGATATTGGGGCGCAAGTGAAACCTACTGGGCAAGTAGCTGTTGAAACAGTAGCAACGCCACCATTCAAAGCTGCGCGAGTAAGAGGACCTACGAAACCTGTAGCAGGAATACCCTTAGCGGCCTGATACTTCTGAACTGCAGACTTTGTCTGTGAACCGAAGTAACCTGTAGCACCTGCTGGGATAGAATATCCGCCAGCGATAAGTGCTGTCTGAAGAGCTGTGACATCTGCACCCTTTGAACCAACCGTGAGGTTAGCACTGAAAGTAGCAGCTGAAGCAACCACGGCGAAAGCCAATATGGCTACTGTAGAAGCTGTAAGAATCTTTTTCATATCTATTGTTTTTATAATTAATGCGTCATCTCTTGTTATTAATAAAATAAGAGAGGTTGCGCAATTTGTAAACTAATAATCTAACTAAGTATGTTCGCGTTCCGATCTCATATTTTTATTATACGAAAGCGGGTCGACCGCGAGACATTTATTCCACATTTCCATGTCCGTACTATCGACTTCCAGACAAAGAATTTAGTGGGCTAGTAAATAAGACGAACCTATATATATTTACATTATTTCACACTATGTAATTGTCAAAGTTCGTATCCTTCAAAGCTTACGCTTTGAGACGAATGCATATGTCCAAAATGGTCATACACACTCGTTGCAAAGCATTATAACGCACAATGGCCCTATATAACAAAAGGGGCTTTGTGGATAACATTTGGTGACGTAACCATATTAGGGCAAATAGGGTTCAAAGTCAAGGTATATAGATACCTATGTTTTCTAGCCTTTCTACTTAAGAGAATAGCGGGACCAACGACGCTCCCCTTCCTTCTTTATAAGGCCATTATCCACCATAGCTAGGAGCTCACGTTGTATAGTCTTCTCGCTACAATCCTTGATGATTCTAGAGAAGTCTTTTATTGTTAAGTTAGATTGTCCTTTCAGGGCAGTTATAATAAGCTCCTGTCTTTCAGACTTTTTCTCTTGGACATCTGCGTGTCCTTTATGGGTATGCTTATTTAGAGCCAGATTTTCACTTACTGTATTTTTGCTAATTTGTCCGTTAATAAGATCTCGGTGACTAGTTTGTCCACTTGCAGACTTGAAATCTGAAGAGAAAAGATCCGGTGTCTTAAAGAAGACATCAGACAAAACATAGCCGGCATTTTCTGCACTAGCGGCCAGACGGTCACGCAACAGGCCAAGTATATTGTCGATCTCACGCACCAGAAGCCTATGATTCATCTCGGTTATGAGGTTGGAAATCTTGGCAACATTGAGAAGAGATATAGTCTCCAAAGCCGCAGTAAAAAGAGATTGGATAACTATATTTTTATCACCTGGAAGAGTGGATGAAGCTGTAAAGGACGAAGTGATAAGATCCATACCTCTGTCACGCAATTCCCACTTTATAGGTTCCTCGTCCTTTAGAAGTCCAGAAACAAGATAAAGGGCAGCCGTAATCTTCTCAACCTTCTTAAAGACATAAAGTAGATACTCCTCAGCACTGAAAAAACCCAGTGTTTTCCACTTCAAAGGGTCATGCGTAGGAAGATCGTTGTTCATGTCTTTATTAAGATCTTTGTTTTCCATTTTATTGTCTTATTAGATGTCTTTTAAAAAAATCTACAAAAAGTGTGTCTTTGAATAATTTTGATGCTATCAGTATATGTCTCTTATGTGTCCATTATAGACATAACAAACAAAGTTGCAAGTGGTTGAAAGAAAACAAAAGAAAATATGTTAATATATCTATATAATATCGAACGAGCATTAACCGAAATAAAATAACTTCAAATATGGCAAAGAAAAAAGACACTGGATCAGATTTCATAGAAAAAGCGAAATTCTGGAATGATATGCGTGAAGAAACAGTGCAGACGGTTTTGGCCATATTCTCTTTCTTGATCTCTACACTTTCCATACTGGCTTCTTTCGGAAAAGCCGGACCTCTTGGTGAATATGGATATATGTTCTTCACCAGACTTTGTGGTGTTGGATATTTCCTCATTCCAGTCATAGCAGTATTGGTTGGTATCGCCCTTCTGCGTGGTGTAGAGAAAAAATTCCGCGTCTCCAAGTCTATAGGATCTGTAGTTTTCTTCTTCTCTAGTCTAGGCATCATACATATAGCCAGTACTGGTCATGGTGGTGTCTTCGGACGCTGGGTAGCTATACCTCTTATAAAGATACTGGACGTATATGCCAGCCTAATACTTCTTATAGTTCTCGTCGTGGTATCACTCTTCATCTTGTTTGAGGGTCATTTCACTATAGAGGATATAAAGTTTTGGAAATATTTCCAGAAATCAGAAAATGGCTCCCTAGATACAAACTCTAGCTCACGCAAGAAATCTGGCAAGATGAATGATGACGAAGAAGAGAAAATCGACAAGGCTTTGGCAGAAGCACAAGCTGGTACGCTCGGACTTAGTGGTAAGACACCGGCTCAACTAGAAGCTGAGGAGGCTATAGCTCGCACCAAAAAGGCCGAAGAAAAGGCTCGCGCAAACGCCACCTCTGCAAAAGCAAGCAAAAATAAGAATGGTTCTGTTGATACAGATGACGAAGATGCTGGTGCATTTGCTTCAGCTATACAAACACCACTCTTGAGGCCATTTAACCCTCCACCACTTTCCCTGCTTGAGAAAGATCGTGGCAAACCAGAAACCGGTGATATCAAAGCCAATGCAAACATCATTAAACGTACTCTACAAAATTTCGGCATAACTGTGGAGATGGACGAGATCTCTATAGGTCCTTCGGTTACTCGCTATTCCCTGAAGCCAGCCGAGGGCGTGAAGCTTTCGCGTATAGTTGGACTTAACAATGATCTGTCTTTAGCTCTGGCGGCTCACCCCATCCGCATAGAAGCTCCTATACCAGGCAAGTCTCTGGTTGGTATAGAAGTACCAAACACCGCAAAGACAACTGTTGGTCTGGCTACCCTTCTTGGTGCTCCAGACTTCCAAGAATCAGAGAAGCCCTTGTTTATGTCACTTGGAAAAGATATCACTGGCCGAGCTCATTTCTGCAACCTGGCTAAGGCCCCTCATATACTTATAGCTGGAGCCACAGGCTCTGGTAAGTCCGTCAGTATCCACGCCCTCATTACTTCCCTCCTTTATCGCAATTCTCCAGAAAACCTGAAGTTCATAATGATAGACCCTAAGCGCGTTGAACTGACTTTGTATAACAAGATCCCTCACCTTCTAACACCTGTTATCACTGATCCTAAGAAAGCTATCCTGGCTTTGAAGTGGGCTGCAAAAGAAATGAGTCGCCGTTACGATATTCTTGAAAAGAATACTGCTCGCGACATAGATTCGTATCATAAGAATGTCTTGGCTCCAGCTATAAGCAGTCTCAACTCTGACCGCAGGGACCGAGATGGAGATAACGCTGAAGAAGTATCATCGAAACTTCCAGAAACTATGCCATATATAGCCATAGTTATAGATGAGTTGGCCGATATAATGCAGACATATCCACGAGAACTAGAGGCCGCAATAGTACGCCTAGCACAGATGAGTCGCGCTGTCGGTATACACCTAGTTGTATCTACACAAAGACCAAGCGTTAACGTCATCACTGGTCTTATCAAAGCCAATATCCCTACTCGCGTAGCTCTGCAAGTCGCTTCACAGATAGATTCACGTACTATCCTTGACCAAATGGGTGCAGAAAAGCTCCTCGGTGCTGGTGATATGCTCTACCTTGGAGGTGAAATGTCCAAGCCAGTACGTCTACAGTCTGCTTATATATCAGAAAATGAAGTCAAGAGAGTTGTGAAGTTCTTGGCGGATCAATATAGGGATGAGATACCAGGAGAGATAAACCTCAACATAAGTGAGGCTGGTTCTGGGGCTGCCTTTAGTGCAAATATAGATCTAGATGGTGATTCACTAGAGGATCAAGACGAGCTCTACGAATCGGCCAAGGAAGCTGTTATCGCTGCCGGTAAAGCTTCAACTTCTTATATACAACGTAAGCTCGGAGTCGGTTATTCTCGCGCTGCCAAGCTTATGGATCTACTAGAAGAACATGGCGTCATCGGTCCAGCCAATGGCTCGAAACCAAGAGAAGTCATGGGTAGTAGTTCAAGTGATGGAAGTGAAGGTTTTGGTGGGGGAGGTGGTGTTACTGACAAGATTGCTGAAGAATTGGGAATATAATAATCTCCTTGTAATTGCGACTCATTTGAATATATACTGAGTCCAATGCCACTCACCCGCACCTCAACCTTACGTCTGATCAAATATACTGCCATATCTTTGGTGGCTATTATTATAATAGCTTATGCCATAGCGCGCTCACTTGCATATGCGCGTGGTCCGAAGATAGACCTGAACTCACCAACAGATGGTGCTGTCATCTCATCCCCTACTGTAGACCTTATAGGTATGATCGAGCGCGCCCATAACCTCACCATCAATGGCGGGGCTGTTTCTATAGATGAACAGGGTCATTTCAAACAAACTATCGTGGTTTTTCCAGGCTTAAATAAGCTAACCTTACGTGCCACCGACCAATTTGATCGCAACACAGAAACCGATATTGTCATAGTGGGTGCAAATAATTGACTATGATATTATAGTCATAAGCCCGCCTCTTATTATAAAAATAAAGAGCAAATTCAATATGGTAAAAAATCCTAAAGACAATCAAAAAGAGAGTAAAGATAAGATTGAGCAAAAAGAAAAAAACGAGCAGCGAGAAAATAAAGATACAAAAAATAGCAAAAGTGCGGCACGCGCTTCAAAATCGATGAATGAGATAAGTGACGCGCTCGACAGTATCCGTACGAAGTTCGGTGAAGAAGCTATTATGAAACTAGGCGACAAACCTAGAGTAAATGTCGACGTCATCCCTACTGGTTCCATCGGACTTGATTGGGCACTTGGCATTGGTGGCTTCCCTCGCGGACGTATAGTCGAGATATTTGGTCCGGAATCCTCTGGTAAGACAACTCTAGCTTTGCACGCTGTAGCTGAGGCACAAAAACTTGGTGGTGTTTGTGCCTACATAGATGCTGAACATGCTATGGATCCTGAATACTCAAAGAAGATCGGCGTGAAGATAGACGATCTCCTTATCTCTCAACCAGACACAGGTGAACAAGCACTCGACATCGTCGAAAGCCTTATACGCACAAACAAGATGGATGTTATTGTTATAGACTCTGTGGCTGCACTGACGCCACGCGCAGAAATCGAGGGAGATATGGGAGCCTTCCACGTTGGTACCCAAGCACGTCTCATGTCACAGGCTTTGCGTAAACTCACGGCTATAGTGGCACGCTCGAAGACTGTAGTCATATTCATCAACCAGATTCGTATGCAGATCGGGGTTATGTTCGGCAACCCAGAAACAACTCCAGGTGGTAAAGCTTTGAAATTCTATTGCTCAGTACGTCTCGACATACGCCGCATCGCCCAGATCAAGAAAGGTGAGGAGGTTATGGGTGGCCGCGTCCGTGTTAAGGTTGTGAAGAATAAGGTCGCAGCTCCATTTAAACAGACTGAATTCGACCTTATGTATAACGAGGGTATATCCCAAGAAGGTGAGATTATTGCACTTGGCGAGAAGTTCGGTATCGTCAGTAAGTCTGGAGCTTCCTATTCATTTGGTGAAGAAAAGCTCGGTCGTGGCTATGATGCGACAAGACAATTCTTGAAGGAGAATACCGTGGTTAAAGATGAAATTCTTGCGAAAATTAGAGAAAAATTGAGTACGGAATAAGAATTTAATAGCTCCCTTGCCTTATCCCCTATCCTCGGCTAGAATGCCTCTACATTAACAATTATAAATAAGCGCCGAGGCGCGCAAATACCCATGTCACTCTTAGAATATAACGAAGTCACAGAAAAGAAGTACATAGTCCACGAAGGACAGCCTTACGAAGTCATAACTTCACACGTCTTCCGTAAACAGCAGCGCAAACCAGTCAATGCTACCAAACTGAAGAACCTTATGACTGGTAAAGTCACTGAGTATTCATTCCATCAATCTGAAAAAGTCGAGGAAGCTGAGATCGAGACTCGTGAAGTGAAATATCTATACAATAATCGTGGTGAATGGTGGTTCTGTGAGTCTGTAGATTCCTCAAAGCGCTTCAAGGTAACTGAAGATCAGGTTGGTCCTCAAGGAAAATTCCTCAAACCAAATACAGTTGTGGAACAACTTCTTTTCAGAGATACCCCCATGAGTTTCAATATGCCAATCACAGCAGAATTGAAAGTTACAGATGCTCCACCTGGCATAAAGGGCGATACTGCAACTGGCGGCCAAAAGACTGTCACTTTGGAGACTGGTGCAACCATAAACGTTCCCCTATTCGTAAATGAAGGCGACGTTATAAGGATCAACACAGAAACCAGTGAATATCGCGAGCGTGTAGGAAAATAATTAGAAAGCTCAGAAACAAAAGTGGTGAAGTGTGTTGAGGAGATATTGCGAGCGCGACTGGCGCGAGCACGAGGAATTTTCTAGCAAGAAAATATCCGTATCTCCTCAACACACTCCACCACTTTTTGTAGCCCAGAGATTTTCTTTCTACTTATTGCTCACATTACCTCGCGACATACGGCAAAAGACCCATGAATCTTGCACGCTTAACAGCTGTAGCCAACTGGCGCTGGTACTTGGCAGATATGCCTGTACGCCTACGGCTGACCATACGGCCATGTGGATTGATGAATTTCTTCAATACCTCCGTATCCTTGTAATCGATGTGACTTATATTATGCTGATTGAAATAACATTGTTTTTTCATATTGGTAGTTTTTGATTTAGTATTTATGATCTGTTGTGTGAAGTCTGACTAAAATGGTATGTCGTCAGGATTTATCTCTTCACTTGGATAATCTATCTTATCACCGGATTCTACTAGGACTTCTTCTCCACCTTTCTGGGATCCGGATTGTGCTCCAGGAGTACTTGTTGAACCGGCGGCACCTGGTCGTGAACCGAACTGTATACTGTCGGCGACCACTTCGGTGCGATATTTCTTCTGGCCATCAGCTTCCCAAGAACGAGTCTGCATACGACCTTCAACCAAAGCTTGTGATCCTTTCTTCAAATATTGAGCGGCAAGCTCGGCGACGCGTCCGAAGACGACGATGTTGTGGAATTCTGTGGCATCTTGTCTCTGGCCATCTTTGTTCTTGAAGACGCGGTTTGTAGCCATACCGAAGCTACAGACCTTAGAACCAGAAGGAAGGGCCTTGAGTTCTGGGTCGCGAGTAAGATTTCCTATGATGAATACTTTGTTTAGATACATAGAGGTTGTGTTATTGATATAAGACTATTATACCTCTTTGATCATTGCGTCGATACTCTTGTCCATATCCTCGACAGAGGCTGGAGTTACAGGGACAGATGCTTTCTCAGCTTCTGATGACTTCAGAGCAGGAGAAAAAGTTCTCTCTATGGTCTTTTTGCCCATAGGATTGAACTCTGCTGCTATAGCTGAAGCATGCTTACCTAGATAAGTATTTTCTTTGACAGTAGAGATCATGAGCATCCTCAAGACTGAAGGTTGTGTCTCAACAAGCTTCTTCACAGATTCAACAACGTCCGAACCGACTTCGAACTTGATCCATCCGAAATAAGCTGTGTCATATTTATCATATGATCCAGAAACTGTCTTCTTGCGCATAGTATACGCGAGATGTTCCTTATGAGGCACCTCTTCGGCAATAACCGAAGCCCCCGCCTTTGTGATAATACTCTTGACCGCCTCAGCTTCAGAAGCTACTTTCTCTTCTGGCACAGAAGAAACGATCAAATACCCGATCTCATACACGTTCATACGAACGTCGTTTTGTGTTTCGTTCATTGTTTTTTGCAGTCAGTGCTCCGCTTAAAATAAATCTGCGGAATCCTTCACCATCATACTGTGGCCTTATTAAGCCATAATACAACAAATCAGGAACTTACTGCGATTACTTATAATGCCATGAGATTAACACAAAACTATCTCCTCCGCAATGTCCAGAGGCATTACTATCATAAACCGCTAAGTTAAAATCTCTATCAAAAAATCTTCAAGAAACGTTCAAGAAGTTCTCAAGAAGCTATGAAGAAACCGTAATATAGCGTCAGAGGTTGAAGAAGCTTCGAGCGTTGTCTAGTAATTGTTCCCCTATCTTAGATCCCACATCAGACTTCTCAACTATCCGCACACCTTGATCATCGAGGCTTGAACGTATCTTGGTTATAGCTTTCACAACTTCTATGACAAAAACAGGTTCGTTACGCTTACCACGATATGGCACCGGTGAAACATACGGGCAATCAGTCTCCGTCATCAAGTTGTCTAGCGGTACACGTTTTATAATCTCATCATAGTCGCTTGTGAAAGTGATAACACCAGTGAGTGAAATCATACCTTTTATATCTAAAACCGCAGATAGGTCGTCAATATCTCCAGCAAAAAAATGAAAATTCGCGCGTACTTTCGCATTCTGTTTCAACATATGTACAACTTCCTTGTAGGCATCACTAGTCTTGCAGCCATTTTTGCTAGACGGGGCATTCCTGACATGAAGCATCAGTGGCTTATTTACGTAATTTGCTAACTTTATATGTGCCAAGAAAAGTGAACGTTGAGATTCTATGTCCAAAGGTTCACCAGAAATAGATTCTTTATGAAAATAATCCAAGCCACATTCCCCTATCGCCACCACCTTAGGATGTACTGCCAAAGACTTGAAAGCTGTGTAGTTGAAAATAGACACTGTGTCTGTGTTATCATTTTGTCCTGAAACAACATCGTCTGTAGGATGAACACCAACTGTAGCCCAGACATTTTCGTATTTTTCCGCAAGCTCAATAGCTCTTTTAGAAGATGAAAAATCTGTACCGACAATAATCATCCCCACCCCAGCATCTTTTGCACGGTCTATAACTGCTTCACGGTCAATGTCATATACAGGAAAGTTTATGTGGCCATGGATATCTATATACTTGATATTATTGGCCATTTTATATGATATATCTATAGATTATTTCCTTAAGAAGAGTGGCGTGGCAGGCATTTTGTTGTTATATATACACTCAAGTATCATTTGAGCTGTTGTAGGCATAAAAGGCTGTAGAGCAACTCCTATAGTATGTATGTTATTGAGCAAAGTCTCTATACATGATTTACCATCGGCTTTGTCTTTATCGTCTTCAGATTTCACTAACTTGAATGGCTGCTTCACTTGTATGAGTTTGTCGGACACAGCTATGATAGACCATATAGCATCCATGGACTTTTTGAGATTATACTCCTCTAAACCAGCCATGTATTCAGTAGATAATATCGCAGAAACAATAAATTTTCCAGACTTTAAAGAGTCTTCATATGTTTTGAGCTTATCAGCAATAGTTATACCACTAGTCTCTGCCATCTTCATAACTCGACTCACCAGATTTCCTAAACCATTTGCTAGATTGGCGTTGTAAGCATCTTTAAAGCGCTCAACTGTACAAGGGCTATCCTCGAAAGGATGAAGCTCGTGTAGACAATAATACCTCATAGCATCGGTGCCAAACTCTTTGACTAGAGCAACCGGATCTACTGTATTGCCAAGAGACTTAGACATCTTCACGCCACCATCAGCCGTTACAAAACCGTCAACAATGACAGTCTTCGAGGTCGGTAGTCCTGCAGCTAAGAGCATAGCTTGCCACATAGCCGACTGTTGTCGAAGATTGTCTTTGCCACAATATTGAACCATACCACCAGTCTCTACACACCACTTTTTGAATGAGCCGGGCATAGCCTTGTCAGCTACGACATCATCTGGCCAGCCGACAGCGGAAACGTAGTTGACCAAGGCGTCGAACCAAACATACATAACCTGTTCTTCGTCCTCCGGTACTGGTATACCCCAAGGCATCTTGGACTTGAGACGAGATATACTGAAGTCGTCTAGACCACGTTCGACGAAAGCACGAATCTCCCTCTGGCGAGATTCTGGTATGACAAAGGGTTGTCTTGAAGACTCTGTGGAATTGTTTACTGAGGAGCTGCTACTTTTGTCGTAGAGATCTAATAGTTGTTCCTGAAAGGCACTAAATCTGAAGAAATAATTTTCCTCATTTATAATCTCCAGAGACTGGAGTGGGTGCAGTGGACATTTCCCTTCTACTAGTTCTGACTCAGTCTTCTCCAGCTCACATCCGATACAATATTTCACTGAATAATTTTTCTTGTATATGAAGCCATTCTTGTCTACAAGTTGCCAAAAAGTTTGAGCGGCTTTCGTGTGATGCTTATCAGTAGTACGGATAAAGTTTACTTCAGGACTTATACCAAGAATCGGTAGGAGTTCTTTGAATTTTGAAGCGACTTGATCTACATAGACTTGTGGCTCTATACCAGCCTCCTTAGCTTTTTGAAAAATCTTGAGGCCATGTTCATCTGTACCAGTATTGGAAAATACTTCAAAACCGGAAGCTCTCTTCCATCTAGCGATAGAATCGGCTCTTATAATCTCAGTCGCAAAACCAATATGCGGTATCGAATTAACGTACGGCAACGTAGTAGTTATATAAAATGGTTTGGACATGCTTATTGCAGACTTATCTTATGATAATGGTAAATGAAATCATGAAGCACTAGCTTTAGCACTGTCGTGCGCGTCTTTCTTCCTCTTTTCTATATCGCTTATGTATTCCATAAGTGCTGCTGACAATGGAACAGCTAGTATGGCCCCAAGAATTCCGGCCAGTTTGGCCCCTATCACCAACGCTAGGATAACAATGATTGGAGATATGCCAACTATCTTCTTCACTACCAAAGGATAGAATAACTGACTTTCGAATTGGTATATAAGTACGTAAAGACCCATCAACAAGAAACCGGTGCCAACTCCAACGTCGGTAAAGGCGACGAGTATAGCTGGTATAGAAGATATGATCGGACCAAAGACTGGTATGATTTCAAAGATACCAGCGAATAATGCCAAGACCAAAGCGTGTGGTATACCAAGTATTGCCAAAACTAGATAAACAAGCAGACCAACGACGATACCCAATATGATCTGGCCTTGCAACCAGAAAGCAATCTTACGTTGTGACCTGTGCCAAAGGTTTATTATGTATTCTTGATGATGTATAGGAGTGACAAGACTCAAGAAGTCGTCTACTCCCTCTTCTTTTACAGATAGATAGAAAGAGAGTACTGCGATAAGTACGAAACTCAGGAACCCACCGAAAACCAAGCTGGCTGTCTGAAATACTCCGACTCCTGTGCCACCACCAAAGAAAGATCTCAAACCATTTACGAAATCTTGAACGGATATTGTATGAGCCGCCAATGATCCGGCTCCTGTACCAAAATCCCTGATCGGTGCCCATAATTCACCAAGTGATATAGACTTGGGTGCAGCAGCCAAGAAAGCCGTCACATCGTTTATAACTACTGGCATGAAGAATACAAGTATTGTAATTAGAGAAGCGGCCAAAGTGACGTAGACAATGATGGCCCCAACTATCCTATGGATACCATAGCGCTTCAAACGCCTCACAGCTGGTTCAACTGCAGAAGCTATGATAACAGCCGCCACCACTATCAAAAGCACGTCTGAAAGATAATAAAGCGCCGCTAGGCCTATAAGTATCAAGAAGAAGCGCAATATAGTGCCGCTGCTTATGTTTATGTGGAAATCTTTGGGTGTCTCAGCCATAAGCCCATTATAGCACCGTAAAATATTTTTTGAATGTTTCCGAGTCTTTGTATCTTCCGACGATGGCCATGTTGAGGCCTTCGTCTACAAAGATTTCTTTTGCCAATTTTGTAATATCATCCGCGGTCACCTCACGTATTTTAGCCATAAGCTCATCAGGGGTCTGCACTGAACCCTTGAGAGCATCTTGATAGCCGCAAAATTCGGCGCGTGCATCAGACGTTTCAAGACCAAGCAACGTAGTACCAGAAATATAGTCTTTGGATTTTTGGAGTTCCTCGGCACCGACTGGCTCATTTTTTATGCGACGACATTCTTCGAGAATACCTTTGATACCCTCTTCAACGCGGGTGTTATCTACACCAGCCGAGATGGAGAGAAAGCCGTGATCAGTGAAAGAATCATTGTCTGTTTTTATGTAATAGCAAATGCCAAGCTGATCACGCATCTTGGAGAAAAGCCTAGAGCTCATGCCGCCGCCAAGTATCGAAACAAGCACCTGTATGATAGGCATTCTCTTATCTGTTATCGGGAATGACCTGAAGCCGATGATCAAGTGTGTCTGATCAGTTTCCTTGAAAGATGTAGCGATAGCCGGTGCGGTTTGTGATTCTTTGACTGGCAGCTTTCCGGCCGAAGTCTTAGTACTAGCCTTCTCAAAAGCCTTGGTGATCTGGCTTAGCATCTCTTTTTCATCAAATGAACCTGAAACGATAACTGTTGTTGCTGGAGTTGTGTAGTGAACTGAGCGATAAGCGATCATTTTTTCTCTATTCAAAGTCCGGATAGTTTCTTCTGGTCCGGCTATATCCCAACCAGCAGGTTGATCGCCATACAGAAGATTCATAAAGACATCACCAACTTTGCGCTGTGGTAGATCATTGTACATACGGATCTCTTCGATAATTACACCTTTCTCTTTCTCAAGTTCTTCCGCATTAAAAATAGGGTGTAAATACATGTCAGAGATAATGTCTACAATCTTGCTAGCATTTTTGGCAGCGGCCTTGGCGTAATATCCAGTGAATTCCTGACTAGTAAAAGCATTGTAATTGGCACCGATAGAATCCAGCTCACGAGAAATATCGCTAGCCTTCGGACGCTTCTCTGTTCCCTTGAAACACATATGTTCCAGAAAATGCGACAGACCGTTTATGTCTTTCGTCTCATATTTCGAACCTGTACGGACCATGACGAGTGCCGTAACCGACGGATTGTCTTGCATAGGTACTGTTATGATGCGTAAGCCATTTGGTAATGTGGTGGTTTTGAAGGTCATAAAAGTCTTTAGGTGGTTATATTTTCTCAACTATCATTTCACTTTCCCCAATAAATATCCAACCAACTCCCCTTCAGCGACTCGCTCCTGTCTTCCTGAGTCACGATCGCGCACGGTGACACCGGCGCTTTTCTCGATAGTATCGAAATCTACAGTTACACAAAATGGCGTACCAACTTCATCTTGTCTGCGATAGCGCTTGCCGATATTGCCGTTATCATCAAAGGCGACGCCTTGGATTCCGACCTCTGCAAATTCAGCTTTCAGAGTAGCAAAAACTTCGCGAGCCTTTGCTACCAGCAGCGGTTTATTTTTCAAGAGCGGAAAAACTGCGACTTTATAAGGCGCTACAGCTGGGGCTAGTTTCAAAAATACCCGCTTCTCATCACTCATCGCATCTTCAGTGTAGGCATCAGCCAAAACAGCCAAAACCGTTCTGTCGAGGCCGAATGACGGCTCTATGCAATGTGGCACGTAACGCTCTTTGGTCTCTTCATCATAATAAGAAAGATCGACTTTACTAAACTCAGCATGCTGCTTCAAGTCAAAATCCGTACGATAGGCCAAACCATAAAGCTCTTTTTTGCCAAATGGAAAATCAAACTCGAAATCTATAGTGCGCTTGGAGTAATGCGCGCGTTCACCATCCGGAACTTCCAACTCGTGGACTTTCGAAGCGGTCAAACCGATATCGGCGATGAAACCGTGGATCTGCTGGCGAAAATCATCGAAAACCTTTTGCCAACCATCAGCTGCATCCTCAGATTTTCCGTCATCTTTCGTGTCTTTGGGCGCCTTCACGAAATACTCGATCTCCATCTGCTCGAATTCGCGCGCACGGAAGAGGAAGTCACGAGGCGCGATCTCATTTCTGAAAGCCTTCCCTATCTGCGCCATACCAAAAGGCAAAGTCGGGTGGAAAGTGTCTAGGATATTTTTGAAATTCACAAACATACCCTGAGCTGTTTCTGGGCGTAGATATGAAACCGCTGATGCGTCTTCGGCTGCACCTATATGTGTTTTGAACATCATATTGAATTGGCGAATTTCTCCAAGAGAACCTCCACAATCTGGACACTTTTTAACTGGTGCGTCTACACTAGACGGCTTACCATCTTCACCAATCAATTGATCAGCACGAAAACGATGTTGGCATTTTTTGCATTCAACCAATGGGTCAGCGAAACCACCTACGTGACCACTAGCCTCCCACGTACGTTGATTCATGAGAATAGCTGCATCTACACCATACATATCATCTCGATCATCTATAAAACGCTTCCACCAAATCTTCTTGATGTTATTTTTCAGGGCAACTCCAAGAGGAGCATAGTCCCATGTACCGGCGAGTCCGCCATATATCTCAGAGCCTTGAAATATAAAACCACGTCTTTTACAAAGAGACACTATAGAATCCATGACGTCACTCTGTGAATCATTTTTTTCTTGATTTTTTGACATGGTGGAATTGTATATCAAAGACGCTTACTTCACAATAATGCCGTCATTGAGCTTGAAAGCTGGATCTGTACTGAAACTGGTTAGAAGTGGATCTTGGTTGCTCTGCAACTGGGAGTTAGTATAGTTATCTGTTGCGGTAAATGTAGCTGCACCTACAAGACTCGGTGAAGATCCGATTAGGTCTGTTCCAGGCAACATAGATATCTGAAATGCGACCGATCTACGTCCGGAAGAATTATTAGATCGTGAGTTCATACTACCAATATTCCAAGATACCGTTCCAGAATTATTATCGAAAGATACTGACTCGGTATTTGGGCTAACATTTCCTGACCACCTCACATAGGCCGGAAGACTAGCTGTGACTTTAGCGTTACTTATGTTGTTGGAGACATTATCAACGGTCCAGACAACAGTATAAGTAGTCTGCTGTTCAGCTTGTGGGGGTACCGGTCCTATATTTAGGAATGGTCCAAAAGATCTTATGATACGACCAGACAGAGATACTGGTGATGGTATGCGTATACTTCTAGTAGCAATGGCTGTAAGAGAATCTGGTACTTGTGATTCTTGTACCCTATCCCCTGATACACTTGCTGTTAAAGTAAGATCTGGATTTACTAAGGGGTCTGAACTGTTACCGAGGTCTCTAGGAATTATAGAGAACAAAACACTACCAGTATCTCCAGCAGCGATCGAAGCTAGAGCCGGTGTAGTCTGTGGATTCCAAACCACATCATCGGTAGTCGAACGGTAATATCCTTCACCTGGAGATATGGAGGCTTTGTCATAAGCATTGCCGGAAAGATGGATCGTTATAACGGCGTTGGTAACTGGGACGGTTAGATTGTTGAACCACGAAACCGATATCTGGTGTGGAGAATTGTATCCACCGACAAAGTCAGTTGAGTCTGGATTGTTGTTGATAGTCAAACCTAGAGATATGAAAGGCTTTTGGATTGAAATATCTTGTTGGATTGACATATATTGAGTGCCGATCTGATTCAGATTCGTAGAACTCTGGGCTCCAACTAGGAATCTAAACGACCTCACATCACTGTTCTCGCCCTGTAACTTTCCATGGATAGTCACACTATCCTGACTACCCGGTGGTATGTCTCCTATCCTCCAGACCGTATTGTCGACAGAAGTCGGCTTTAGGTTTGACGACATGAACACAAAGCCAAAAGGGTAGCTCGCATTGAGTAATATATTCTTCAATGTCTGTCCAGAGTTTGATTTGATATTCACTTTCAGGTCAAATTCTTGGCCAGATGTAACTTCTTTGTACGAAGATACATCGACAATGATTGGTGATGAGTTGATCAAAACCTGATAAGTCTTGTCTTTGGTGAAAACGGCCGAGGAACCCTTGATACTATAAGTCAAAGAAACGGTGACTTGTTTTTGAGTATTTTCTTCACCAAACATGATTGCTTTCACAGTCTCGTGGACAGACTTACCAGAAGTCATATCACCTATCATGTTCACGTATTTCTTCAATTCCTGAGAGGGATTGCTAGGATCTGTTGTACCGGCCGGGAAAGATACAGACATGTCTACCAACTGCAAATCTATACTGTTGTTGTTCGTAATACCAACATCGAAAGACACAGGCTCACCTCCAGGTATGGAGACGGGGCCAGTTATGGCGACATCTATATTGTTGGCTGAGACAAGATTTTTACCATTGAAAAAGAGATAGGCTCCAGCACTAACGGCTATCAAGCAAAAGACAATCGAGCCTATAAGTAGTTTAGTGAAAAAAGACATAGAATGATCTTCGTATCTATTATTTAAATCCTCTTGAACATTAACTTCTGGAGCTCGCTGCCAAGACTTCTGTACAGTAGAGATATCATCGTGGAAGCGTAACTTGCGACGAGTCTTGATATCTGGCGCCGACCTAGAATAAAGCGCTTTCTTCAAGTCTTCTATTTTGCTTTTCTCTTCTGGAGGCATTTGCCAATCATTTTACTATGAAAACAACAATAGCGGAAATGCCTCAAAGGTGTGATTCCTTCAGCGCCTTGTTGATATGTTGGTTTATCAGGTGTTTCTTACGTGAAGCAGATTCGATAATTCCATGTGTAAAATCATTGGAATATATAACTGCGTGTATATCCTTGTCATCGCCTATATAACCGAGGGTATGCATTATACGTATAACAAGTAGTGATTCTACTATTTCCATATGAGAATCATTATCCGGAACTGAGCTAAGACCGTCGACATCTCCAGTTTGACCAAAAGAGACCAAAAAAATATTACAAGCTGAAATAGTCTCGAAGAGTTTTTCGTTTGCTTCTTCACCTTGCAAAAATCTGCGTAGAAGTAGTGCTATCCGCGCCCAGAAAGCTTCGTTATTAGTTACAAAGATATTTTGTGATGAAATAGGTGTGGATAATGATGATGCCAGCAATGCTTGCGCGCTAGTAAGACGCCAGACTTCTTTTCCACGCACCAAAGAGAAAATCCCAAAAGAATAGTCCTTGGTGTGGTAGCGTAATTTTGATTTTTCGAAGCGAATACCTTGAGCAACAACCTTTACCAGGCCAAGATCTCTGGTAAAAATAGATATCAACTTACCAGCTTCTCCGTATTGACCAGAGCCAATGATAAATCCTGGCGTAGTGTATATGGCATGCATTTTACAAAAGATTATCTCAAATCAATCTTAATATACATCTCACCTATTTTCAGGATATCTATTGAACTATCAACACTTCCCCACTCAATCATCTTCAACAGCGTCGCACGAGATATCACATCTTTATTCTTTTCGATAAATCCGTGACCAGTCTTGTCGGTCTCAATGATAATAGTAGCTTTGTCATTTATAGTAAGGCCTTTGGTCTTTCTTAGATCCTGTATGGCACGTATGAGTTCACGAACCATACCTTCTTCTCTCAATGTTATGGTGATAGAAGTATCGAGCTCAACACTACTGACTATGGTATTCGCTTTGTTAGATCCTGCACTGGTCGTCCTTACCAGTTTTATGGAAGATAGAACCTCTTTGACATTGACTTCATCCGCAATGATAGACGTAAATTCTGGACCAAGTTGTCTTTCTGATCTATACCACATCTTCTCTTGGATCAGTTCAACCTTCAGAGACTGAAGTGGCTGACGGACATTGATCTTAGCCGTCATACGAGCCTCCAGTCCTTGTGAAGCGACTGAACGTACCAACTTCATATCATCTATAAGATGCTGATTAACTTTCGTGGCTTTTGGCCAAGAATCTAGATGAACACTTTCTAGTATATCTGCATTTGAATTATTGCTGGTGATGTTTCTACCAACTCTGATATATATATCCTCTGCCAAAAAAGGCATAAATGGGGCCATGAGTTTAGCTGTCTCTATGAGGACAAACTTTGTAGTTGCCAAGGCTGAGCTCTTGTCTGAGACATCATCTCCTTTGAAGCGGTCGCGGGATCGACGCAGATACCAAGTTGATAGATCATCTATAAGATCCATAAATGGTCTCGAGGCGCGATCAAGTTCTCCTGATTCTAAGCTACCGGTGATTTGAGAAATTGTCTCATTTAGACGTGCCTTAATCCAGAGATCCAGAACATTCTTGCTTCGGACACATGATTCGCTCGTAATTTTACTTTCATCTTGCGTACTCCCATTTACACCTTCGCCTGCATACATCTCATAGAAAGAGACTACATTTAGAATACGATTGATAATCTTCTTCGTCACTTCATCTACACCTTTCTCACTAAAACACAGGTCTTGTGCACGTACTACTGGTGAAGAAAGTAAATAATAGCGCAATGCATCTGCACTGTATTTATCTATTATAAGCATCGGATCAGGATAATTCTTCTTGGATTTGGACATCTTTTCACCATCTTCTGCTAGGACAAGACCATTGGCCAAGACTTTCTTGTATGGAGATGTACCAAACAAGCCTACACCTAGGACCAACATGGTGTAGAACCAGCCACGGGTCTGATCTTGACCTTCAGCAATGAAGTCAGCTGGATAAGCAATATCCCCATCGAAAGGATAGTGATTTGAGCTCCATGGCATAGAGCCTGATTCAAACCAACAATCGAAAACATCAGACACACGAGTGAGTTTATTGCCATTATCAACGCGCAATCCTATTTCATCTATGAAAGGACGATGTAGATCGAGTTCATAGTTTTTATTGTGAGGAATAGGCACAAAATCCAACTTCTTCACTTCGGCATTTTTCAAGAAATCACCACCAGTCTTCCTGTCGCTGACACGCATGGCCAAAGATGAGGCTTTATCGGCTCCAATAGCCGCAGAGAACAATAACCAAGCCGGCGTCTCGTGAGTAACTATAAGTATAGTCTCACCTTGGTATCTGTTTTCTATGTCATACAAGAAATCGCCCATCCTCTTTTTTATATCGGTATAATTCTCTCCACCTTCTGGAGCATTCTCGAACCTGTCAGAATGTTCAAACTCAGCCAAGAAATCAGATATAAGTCGTCCATTCCATATACCACCTCCAAGCTCTCTTATACGATCGTCTGTTATCATTTTACTCTTGTCCCAACCTAACTTCGAAGCCAAAACTTCGTAAGTCTCCTGAGTACGTGCAAACGGAGATACAAATACATGATCAAACTCTATACCTTTAAGGTTTTCCGTGGCAGATGCTGCTTGCTCCCTACCCTTGTCTGTCAGATGGTGAACTATCTTCATATCTGTGCTCAATATGCCTTTCACATTACCTTCGGATTCTCCATGACGTATCACGTAATAAGTATTCTTTGTATGAGAATATTTCTTGAAGTCTGCTATAGATCCTATGACATGTAAATTGCTTGGACCTTGCGTACCACTTGCACCTTCTTCTCTCCATACAGGTATCGGTGCTCCCCAGAAACGTGAGCGAGATATAGCCCAGTCACGCGCACCTTCTAACCAATTACCAAAACGACCTTCGCCAAGTTCTTCTGGAACCCAAGTTATCTTCTTATTGGCTGCCACCAGTTTATCCTTGATATCGGTGACTTTCACAAACCAAGAAGAAGAGGCGTAGTTAATAAGAGGAGTCTCACAGCGCCAACAATGTGGGTATGAGTGTATAATCTTTTCTTTATCAAAAAGTTTTCCACTATGAGCCAACCATTTTATAACTTCAATATCAGTACTTTGGTGAGCATTTTTGTCTTCAGATGTATCCTTAGGCTTCACATGTAGACCAGAAAAGACTGAAGTCTCTGGGCTAGATGTAAACTCTTTCTTGAATGTACCGTCGACAGCCACGTGTTGTACTAAAGGCAAATTGTATTTGAGGAGCAAACTGTAGTCATCTGCCCCAAATGCTGGAGCGATGTGGACGATACCAGTACCATCTTCTATTGTCACGAAATCTGCACCATATATCTTCCAACCATTTCCACGATCCTTCAAGGTTTTGTCGTTGTGATAACAATCGAAAATAGGTTCATATGAAAGACCGACAAGATCTGAACCTTTTATCTTCTCGATAATCTCATATTGTTTATCTTTCAAGATGACCGCAAGACGTGATTCCGCTATCAAGTATGTTTCGCTTACTGAGCCAATAGTATCCGAATCATCTTTGGTTATTGTGCTTAAATTAACCCTGACATAATCAATATCTGGATTTACCGCCAAAGCCACATTCCCTGGTAAAGTCCACGGCGTCGTCGTCCAAGCTATAAGATAAGTGGCTATCTGCGCTCCATTTACACCTTGTACATTTCTATTTTGGCTTTTCGGGTCATTTCCACCATTTGACCAGAAAACTTTGTACCAGTCAGGTATCCTAAACTTCACATATACAGAAATATCTGTTATGTCCTTGTAACCCTGTGCCACTTCAAAGTTCGACAAAGTCGTCTCACAACGTGGACAAAGATTCATGGATTTGAAACCTTCATAGATCAGACCTTTGTCATAGAGATTCTTGAATATCCACCAGACACTTTCGGTATACGAGGCATCCATCGTACGATAATCATCCTCCATATCGACGAAACGCCCCAAACGTGGAACAACTTTGCGCCATTCGTCAGCATAACGCATGACACTGGCACGAGCAGCGTCATTGAACTTATCAATGCCATATTCAAAAATATCTTTCTTGGACTTAAGTCCGAGCTCCTTTTCTATGAGATTCTCAACTGGCAAACCATGACAATCCCAGCCCCATCGGCGAGCCACGTGATATCCCTGCATGGTTTTCCAGCGCGGAATGACATCCTTCATGGTACCAGCCAGCAAGTGCCCGTAATGAGGTGTGCCCGTAGCAAATGGCGGGCCATCATAGAAAGTAAATTCGCCTTTAGGAGAAGGTTTCTCCAGTGTTTTCTCAAAAATACCCTTCTCTTTCCAGAAGGCCAGCATCTTTTCTTCGCGCTCACTATGTGAACTCATAATGGCTTATTCTAGCATTTTTTAATCAAAAAATAATCTGCTAATTTGTTCCTCTATTTTCTCTCCTTTGCAATGCTTCAACATTCCTAAATATGAGGCCACATTTTTTGTCGAAACTCTATTTAACATCCTCCTCTTTGTTTTGGTACGCAAGACTCTATAATGTGGCAAGGAAACATATCCAAGAAAATCTACTCCGGTTTTCAGTTTACGTATCTCTACTTTATCTGGATGTAAATTTACCAACAGATTTTCCGAACAAAAATCCCTAATCTTATCTAAACAATAATCAAGGTAATCCAAAGAGTCATTTAAAATTACAAAATCGTCACAATATCTAATATAGTACTTTGCTTTTAGTTCGTGTTTTACAAACTGATCCAGCTCATTGAGATAAATATCGGAGAAAAGCTGACTAGTAACATTGCCAAGTGGCAAGCCTTTTCCACCGGTCTTTTCGAATGAAAAAATAATCCTTTTTATAAGTTCAAACAAATTGTCCCAATTATCCATAGTATAAGAATACTACACAAAGACATTTACAACACCGGCCAAAAACTATCGAAAAGCAACAAGCTGGGAATACATATGGAAATAGAACGGCTGTGCATAAACATTTTGTCTCTGGCTATAGAAGGGTCATTTCAAATAAAAATCCTAAAGAAGCCGACACTGGAAAGATTGCGTGTAAAAATCGGTGTTCTACAAAATCTGATTCGGACAGAAAATGAATTACTTATCATCGATGATAAAACTTATATACGTCTTTCTACCAAACTTTTTGAAATATCCAAAGAAGCGACCAATTGGATAAACTATGTGGCGCGTAGCCAAAACATATGACACAAAAGGGGCTATGAAAGCCCCTTGTTGCGAGAAATTTCCAGACGGAACCGCAGATTGTCATCGGCATTCTGCGGATTCCAGTAGTTCACCTTGACATTGTCGTCGTTGTGCCGATTCACACTCGGCACATTGCCGTCGGAATTGCGCGAACCTGGACAGAGGTTGATTTTATTTTTGTCCAGATGATCTTGGTTTTTCAAATAGAACGTATCACCAAGAATCAGACGCTCCGGCAGAGTTGTGGTAATAATGCCCCTGTCCCAAACATCCTGGCTAGACAAGTTTTTACCATCCACATTTCCGAATTCAGCGCTCGGCGAAGCCGCGACCCAGATTCCGTATGTCCCACTCCGATCATGTCTGACGATCGAAGCGCCGAGATCGCTCGTGTACTGCCAGTACTTCGGGTAATGCTTTTTGCAAACCTCCATTATCGGATTGCACCGATTGGAGATCTGTTCATGCATCACAACAAGCCATGCTGGATAAGCTGGAGCGGCTGGGATTTCGAGACCCTCAAATGAGCCCTTGATGCCAAACTCATTTTGATAATACCGGTCCCAATATTCCGCATCATTGTGGCCGATAACCATCCGCTTCGGCAATGCCGACATCAGGAACTCTGTCCAAGCTTCCGGCTTGGCTGCAAGCTTCTGAGCCAATTGCGGGAATCTTCCCAGTTGTTTTAGGATCGGTATTGACCCCACGATAAGGTTGGCACTAATCTGTGCTTGCCATTGCACAGAGATCTCTCTCTGAACCACTTCTGCTACTTTGGGAACGCTCGCATTTTTCATACGCGCTTTCCTTTCTGCTCTTTCGAGCGGTTTTGGTTTGTTTTACTACGACCACGCACTGGGACGAATCCCCTAACATTGCACTGACAAAGACCTACCTCGCTGAGCGATATTGTACACTACTTAGTATCTAAATGTCAAGTAGGCATGACCACCCACCTACGCTATACTAAATACATGAAAATCACTAAATTTCAGATAAAAAAGAACTCAAAAGAGGTTGCTAGTATCATGCGCGATCTGCGAAAAAGATTCTTTGAACTTGAGATCCTTCAATCTGTTTGGGAAGCACAAACTGGTAAAGTCAGAAAATACTCGTCAGCAAATTTGCTTATTGCCGACATTACTAAAGGTCTTTAGCCTATCTCTTGATCCATGAGGACAATATTCGCCACTCCCGCATTCAACAAAATGTCGCGTGATTTTCTTAGGAAGAACGCGCACTTAAAAACAAGATGGTCGAAAACTCTTAAAATGTTAGAGAGCGATGTCTCCAATCCATTACTTAAAACTCATAAACTACATGGGTCTCTCAAAGAATTATATGCATGTAGAATATCTTATGACCACAGAATAGTTTTTTCTTTTGACGCGACAACAATAACCCTATACGGTATCGGATCACACGACGATATGTACTGAAAACCACGCCGGAGAATTTATTACATCTTCTTCGGAACTTTTATACCCAATAGATCTAATCCCCTCTCCATGGTCATGGCAAAAGCCTGCGTGACAGCAACTTTGTAAGCTGCCATAGGGTCTTTCGCATCAGCGATCATTACTTGGGAATAGAAGCTGTTGAAAAGCGCCGCCAGATTTATGAGATAGTTGGCAATGACATTCGGTCTATATGATGCGCCGGCGAATTCGACAACCGACTGAAAACGGATCAGGTATCTTTCAAGAAGATCGATTTGGGCGATTTTTGGGCGTGTACTACCTTCACCGGATCCAGGGCCAATATGCGCGACTATGCCGAGCCCTTTCGCTTTCTCTATGACGGCTTTGGCACGCACGCATGAATATTGTAGATATGGTCCAGAGTCACCGGTCATACTCATCATTTCATCCCAATCGAAAACTATATCTTGTATACTGTCGCGCTTAAGATCATTGAACTTGATAGCCGCCACAGCCACATCATTGGCACTATCGGCATTTATCTTGGAAGCACGAGTAACTGCTTCATCCAGAATATCACCTAGCCAGATGACCTTACCTTTTCTTGTAGACATCTTGCCATCCTTGAACCTGTAAAGTCCGTGGGCGATATGAAGTCTCTGACCTTTCGTAAACCAGCCAAGCATAGTCTCAGTTTCTATAAGTTGTTTGAAGTAAAGATTTTGTTCAGCACCAACCTCATTTATGAGTATTAGACCTTTACCGTATGTATTGATTCGATATAAATCTGCGGCCAAATCACGAGTAGCATATATGGATGTACCGTCACTTTTCTCTACTATAAGCGGAGGGAGTTTCCATGACTTTGGATCTTCACTACCAAAGAATACAACTTTGGCACCCTCACTTTCTTTCAAAAGATTTTTGGCATTCAAGGCATCTCTGACTGGGTTGATCTTATCTGGGGTCACAAAGAAACTTTCACCAATCTGCGTATCTCCCCTCTTTGGATCAAAAGACACACCGAGTCTCGTATAAATAAGGGCAAACTCATGCATGGAAAGATCTACGCAGACCTTCCAAATTTCAGAAATTATCGGATCCTTACCAGATTCCAATATTTTAGATTTGGCACGAGCAAAAGTAACGAGTTCTTCTGCTTCTGTTTTCAATTTTTCGTCTTCAGAATCCTCCATAATCGCAACCTCATCATGGAACTTCACGTAAAGATCAACAAGTATTTTGATAGGATTTTCACTCTTTTTGATGCCATCGAGTCCGCCAAATTCATCCCCCCACTTTTCTATCGCCACCAAAAGCTTCCCAAACTGTGTTCCCCAGTCACCAAGATGGTTGTCACGAATAACAGAATATCCAGTAGCACTCAAAATACGCGCAATAGAATCACCTATGATAGTTGACCTCAAATGTCCGACCGTAAAAGGTTTGGCAATATTCGGAGACGAGTACTCTATCAAAACTTTTTTACCAGCGCCGATATTTGAAATTTGGCCTTTTAAGCTATTTGAGCCTTTGGGGCCATTCAACTCTCTTGAGATCTCCTGAACATTCTTCGAAACCGCTTCTGCGGTCAAAGTAAAATTAATAAATCCAGGTCCAGCCACACTGACTGATTTCATAAGACCTTTCAAAGATGCCTTGGCTACAAGTTTGTCGAAATCTGCCACGATCTTTGTCGCCAATTCAACAGGCTTCATACCAAGCCTCTTGGCGTTTATCATGGCCACATTGCTAGTATAGTCACCATATTCGGCATTTTCTGGAAAATCTAAGGCGACCGAAATATCCGATATACCAAGTGGCTCAAAGGTTTTTTGCAATATCTTTATGATTTCGTCTTTCATGGGATGATTGTAGCAGAAAGTTAGCGAAAAATCCGCCAAATTGGCTAAAATCAAATATCCCTACTTCCTCAATACCTCATCTATCTTTTTCGCTATTGCACGAAAATCTTTCTCTTTTTTGCCATGAGTAGTCTCTGCGGCAGAACCAATGCGAATACCAGACGGATCAACTGGTGATCTTGAATCAAATGGAATGCCATTTTTGTTTACAATGATGCCGACTTTCTCAAGTTTGTCACTGGCGTCTTTTCCAGGAACTGCGCCGGCACCTTTGGCGTTTTTCACACCGCTATTCCAAGTATCTATGAGAATAAGATGAGAATCTGTGCCACCAGAAATAAGTCTCCAGCCACAATTACGAAGTTCATTGGCTAAAGCAGCGGCATTTTTTACAACCTGTTGTGCGTATTTCTTGAAAGCTGGACTTGCGGCTTCCTTGAGAGCAACAGCAACTGCTGCAATCTGGTTTTCATGAGGACCACCCTGCAAACCAGGGAAAACAGCCTTGTCTATTTTCTTATCAAGTTCACGGGCGTCTTTGCGAACAAATATAAGTGCTGACCTAGGACCACGCAAAGTCTTATGAGTAGTCGTGGTCACAATATCGGCGTATGGAAATGGTGCTGGATATGCCCCACCAGCGACAAGACCGGCCACATGTGACATATCAACCATAAGTAATGCTCCGCAAGCGTCAGCAATCTCACGCATCTTGGCCCAATCTATACGACGTGGATATGCTGTGTAGCCTGCCACGATAATAGCAGGCCTCTCTTTCATGGCTATCTCACGAAGCTGAACATAGTTCAACATCTCAGTCTTAGGATCTAGACCATAAGGAACCTGTGTGAAAAATTTTCCAGTAGCAGAAACTTTGTGACCATGAGTAAGATGGCCTCCATGATCGAGTGACATACCCATGATCTTTGGTGGCTGGCCATCATTTTTCAAACCCAATACACCGACATACACAGCCAAGTTCGCAGGTGAACCAGAAAGCGCCTGTACGTTGACGTGCCACTTATTTGCATCAAGACCAAAAAGTTTCAATGCACGTTCGATACAAAGATCTTCGACCTTATCGACTATCTCGTTACCACCGTAATATCTTTTGCCAGAATATCCTTCCGCATATTTATTTGTTAGTTCTGAACCGAGAGCTTCTAGAACATCGGCAGACACAAAATTTTCAGAAGCAATAAGGTTTATGACTTTTTTCTGACGTTTCTTCTCTGCCTCAAGGAGTCTCTTTATTTGTGTGTCTTTCATAGGTTAATAATTAGGGGGATTATTAATGACTCTTAATATTTGAATTCTATCATGAAAAGAAAAGACCGGCGCCGCACGGGAGTGTGACGCCGGTCCGGGAGAGGCGCTTATCATCGCATGGAGGACATGCAAGCGTCTTTATGCACCTTATTTCCTATCCTTCTCATCAAACCCTCCAGCTACAGTCATCTTAGCCTTAAGAAGTGGGTGTGGATCGTATTCAGTGAGAGTAACCATCTCTGGACGGAAACTGTCCAGATCCTTGATTTCATCACTCAAAACAAGCTTCGGAAACTTCTTTGGTTCCCTCTTTATCTGCTCTTTCACTTGCTCCATATGATCCTCGTAAATATGTGCGTCACCAAGTGTATGAATAAATTCTCCAGGTTCATATCCACAAATCTTCGCAACGATCATGGTGAGAGCAGCGTAGCTCGCTATGTTAAATGGAACACCAAGAAACATATCGCATGATCTCTGATACAAACAGCACGAGAGTTTATTTCCTGAAACATTGAAATGGAAAAGAATATGACACAAAGGATATGCCAATGCTTCTCCTGGTTTCGCCATAGCATAAAGAAATGGAGGATTCCAAGCAGAAAGTATGGCGTGTTTGCGCTCTGGAAAATTCTTCAATGTATCTATAACCCAAGAAAGTTGATCTATCTTGCGACCATCTGCAGCTGGCCAAGCTCTCCATTGTTCACCGTATATGCGAGGAAGTTCACCATGAGCTTTCGCAAAAGCTTCATCAGTTCTTATCTTCTCTGAAAATTCTTCTAGAGTAATTGCAGGCAACGCGCCTTTGTCGGCTTTTTTCTTATAAATCTTGTAAGGATAATCTGTCCAGATAGGAACCTTGTGATCGACGAGATACTTAACATTGGTCTGACCAGACATGAACCAATACAACTCATGCATAATACTATTCCAAGGAACTTTCTTCGTAGTCAGAAGAGGAAAACCTTTGGAAAGATCAAAACGCATCTGGCGACCGAAGACACTAGTCAAACCGACGCTGGTGTTGTGATCATGCTTCAATACCCCATTTTCCATAATATCCTTGAGAAGATCTAGATATTGTTGTTCTGGGTGATTCATATTATTTATTTACTTTATAAAACTATTTCTTCGCCTTCTTTCCCTTTTTAACTTTCAACTTTTTGCTTTCCTCTTTTATCTTTTCTTTTCCTTCTTCATCTTTTGGATCGACGAAATGTTGCCAATCGCGTCCATGATATCTTCCTGTCGTCTTATAATCCTTCTTCGGCTGACTAGTAAGTTGCGAGAAAAGAATCTGACCTATACGCATCTGTGGTCGAAGGATAATAGGCACGTGATTTAGATTGCATAGCTCAAAAGTAATGTTGAGAAAATGACCCGGATTTATAATACCGGCAGTATTATGGATAATAAGCCCCAACCTAGCCAAACTACTCTTACCAGAGAGGTGTATGAGGTATTTATCTGAACCGAAATAATCAACCGAGGTTCCAAGAATACTGATGCCAGGATGAAGTACAAACATCTCATCATCACCTATGACAATCTCTTTTGTTTGAGGAAATATCTTATTCACTGGATCTATAGCCATAGTCGACTCTGTATTGCTCACTATAAACTTATTGCCAAGCAAAATATCGTAGCTGGCTGGCTGCAAACGTGCTTCATCGAAATCGTTTATGATGATCTCACCATCTTTCAATGCTCTCTTTATATCTTCGTCGGCTAAATACATTTGTTTATATTATTTAATAGTAAATGTTTTCTCTGTACCATAATATTCTGGCCAGTGTGCATTGTAAAAAGCAAACATCCTCTCTATGCGCTCTTGAGGCAACTCTTCTACACCAAGTTCCTTCATGAAAGATATAAGTTCTGCATGAGCCTTTTTGGTATCGGCCTCATTTGTGACAACCTTCTCAAATTCAACCAAATATCCGTAACCAGCGTTTTTGTCCATACAGATATGAATATCGCCGTCTGCATACTCTTCTCTGGCGCGCGACCATTTGGCTTGATATGTACATCCGGCGCTAAGTAGAGCCTTATCTAGTTCGTCCAAAGTCTTCCCCTTCATGACAGCCTCGAACTCTATTCTCTGGACACCGTTTGCACTAGTGTCACCTCCGACAGAGGCCTTCATGACCAAGATAACTTTTCCGTCTGCATCACGAGTTCTCAAAGAAATTTTGTTTCCGTGTTCAAGAATATTTTTCAAGGAATCTTTTTTATCAGCAGGAACTACGCCGACAAGTGAAGCCTCCAGAGCTTTCAGATCTTTTGCTAGGTTGAAATAATGATTCAGCTGCTTCCCCGTTCCTACCAATTTCATATTTGGTCGTGCAGACTGCAATCTCTTTTTGAATGCAATAGCTGCATCCTCGGCACCCAATAAACTTTTTATTTCTATTTCAAATGAATTCATAAAATTTTGGTTAATGTATACTCAAGTATAATCCAACCACTGGTATTCGCAACCATGACAGATGACATTTTTCGTATCAAAATGATATACTGAAAATATCATGATTTGTTTCATCTCTGCAGCACTCACCACAGATGGTTTTATAGGAAAAGATTCAGCACATGCTGCTTCCTGGACTAGTAAGGAAGACAAAAAGCGCTTTATAGAGATCACCAAGAGAGCAGGTGTTGTGGTTATGGGCTTAAATACCTATAGAACACTTGGTAAGCCGCTCAAAGACCGCTTAAACGTCGTCTATTCACCAGAAAAGCTTACCGGTGCAGACGCTATCGCTGGAGTAGAAACAACCACTAAGGCACCAGCTGATCTGTTGGCTGACTTGGCTGATAGAGGTTACAAAGAAGTCGCCATTTGTGGTGGATCACAGATTTACACTATGTTCATGGAAAGTGGTGTTGTAGATAAGTTATACCTCACTATAGAGCCTTTGATATTTGGGGCTGGTATGAAGCTATTCAATAAAGGCCTAGACAACAAACTCACACTTGTAAGTTCTGAGAAGACTACGAGTGGTGCCCTTTTACTAGAATATAATGTAAAGTAGAATCGCCGTAGTCCAAGAGTTTGGACTACGGCGATGCAATAGCTGACAGACAATCTTGGCTCAGCCAGGATTTTCTCCTGAAATAAGATTCTTCTTGTTGACCCATTCGGCTACCAATTCGAAGATTCCATTTACATGAAAATACCTTGTAGGATTAGGTATCTCATCTGCTCGTACATCAAACGGACCGACTTTTTGCACTTTATTATAAGCGATGCAAGCTTCGATGATTGGAGAAACCGCGCCTTTATGTGATACAAAGATCCGGATTGGTTTCCTGACCTCACAACGCCTTACAATCTCCATGACGACATCATCAATACTGCCTACACTATTTTCATAGATGGCCACTACAAGGTCGGCTTTGTTTACATTTGCCATATCGCGACTATAAGCCTCTGAAAGACTTACACCAAGTTGACCCGATATTTGTCTCCAACTATCCAATAGAACAACGCCAGACAATCCACTGATACGTTCATGCAGAGCTTTCATGGAAACAGAGAACTTCGACTGACTGTTTGTATGAGGGTATGTCAAAAACACATTTATTGTGTCCAATCAAATCACCTACCTTTCTATATTGAAACTTACCACAACAAAGACAACCATACAACCTAAAAAAAATGGGTGTTCTGAAAGAAAAAACCGGCTCTAGGCCGGGATTTTCTTTACAAATATAGATAATATAACTTTACTTAACCTCAACACCCATAGAACGAGCCGTACCAGCGACAATCTTCATGGCAGCATCAACGTCGTTAGCATTGAGATCCGGGAGTTTCTTCTCAGCAATCTCCTTGAGTTGTGTCTTAGTAAGGATACCAATCTTGCTCAAGTTTGGCTTGCCAGAACCCTTCTCTTTCTTTAAGGCCTTCAAAATGAGACTAGACGCTGGAGGAGTCTTCAAGACGAAACTGTAAGTACGGTCATCGTAGACTGTGATAACGACTGGTATGATATCACCAATCATATTCTTGGTAGCATCGTTGAATTTCTTGGTGAAATCACCGATATTAACGCCGGCCTGACCCAAGGTTGGTCCGAGTGGTGGAGCTGGAGTTGCTTTTCCTGCCGGAGCTAGAACTTTGACTGTTTTTATGATTTTCTTTGCCATGGTGTTGTATTATTTGTGTCTGAATCTATACTTGAATCTAGTGTGGGTATCCTACATTAAACTTTCTTAACTTGCAAGAAATCGAGTTCGACTGGAGTCTCTCGTCCAAACATAGAGACCAAGACCTTAATCTTACCTCTCTGAGTATCGACTTCACTGACTTTACCTTCAAAATCTTTGAATGGGCCGTCAGTTATCTTGATAAGGTCACTAGAAGATAAGTCTATGGTGTGTTCTATGCCGCCTTTGGTCATACGTGCGAACAAAGCATCTACCTCTGTCTTCTCTAGTGGAACTGGATAGACACCAGAACCAACAAACCCTGTGACACGAGGAGTGTTACGGACAACGTACCAAGAGTCGTCGGTCACGATCATATCGACTAGGACGTAACCTGGATATATCTTCTCTTCCTCCTCGACACGCTTGTTACTCTTAACCTTGATCTTCTTCTCAGTCGGAACTATAACTGCAAATATCTTGCCTTCCATACCAAGAGATTCTATACGCTGCTTCAGGTTACGAGCAACGGCGTTTTCGTAGCCAGCATATGTATGTATGGCATACCAATTCCTCTCACCTGTTGTGTGTTGTTTTGACATAGCTATTGTTGGGGTAGGTTATGGTAAGAGTGTCAGCAATCTAGAAAATACGAAATCAGCGATGCCTAAGACCGCAGCGACAGCGATAGATGTCAGTATAACTAACAATGTAAATCTGATCGTCTGCTCACGAGTAGGCCAATTGACATGGCTCAACTCTGACTTTGTCTCTTTGAAATAGTTTATAATTCCCATGGTTTTGAAGATGTTTTCTATTAAAAAACCCCTGCGGGGGTGTTACCGCATAAGAATAACATAGATCTGCAATAAAGCAACTACTCTATCTCGTAAGTTATACTGACATTACTCGTAACTTTCTGTTGTCCTACTGATATCTCCGGAGTTACTGGTGCTGATTTTGTAGAAGCGGCGCCGGCCATCATCATGTCATATCTTACAGGATATGGTGTATTGCCAGTCTCTGAAAAGCTAACAACACGTACTATGTGTACCCCAAGAGCTTTAGCCAGGACTTCAGCCTTTGTCTTAGCATTGTTGATAGCTTTGGCGCGAGCTTCAACTTGTGTGACATCTGGATTATCTACTGAGAATGAAGGTCCGCTGACATTTTGAACACCATTTGATCCTATGAGAGTAAGCAGGTCACCAACTTTCTTAAGATCACGTGCCTTCACATCTGTACTCTGACTAACATCATATCCAGTGACTATAGACTTGGAAGGAGGGCATATACCGTTTGAAGAACAGACACTGTTCTGATATTCATAATGAGGATTTATATTGTATGAAGTTGTTTGAATATCTTTTTCAGCTATACCTGAAGACTTCAGTGCTGAAATAGTAGCATTTACCTTCTTTGTGGCTTGAGCTTGCGCGTCGGCGACAGTCTTAGCTGTTTCTGTGACAGAAAATGACAGCGTAGCTATATCCGGTATAGCTACAGCATCTCCGGTTCCATCTACTGATATAGTATGGCTCTGCTGAGGATTTATACCTACATAAGCAATAGATTTCAACTGCTTTACGGAAAGCACTGCCAGGTATATAGCCAACAAAACACCAACCACCTTTAGAACCTTGTGCGAGTGTTTACTATGACATCCCCTATTACAATTATCTGTACCACAACACTTTTTTTCTTCTGGATTCATAAGTTTATATTTTTAGTATTAATTATTGACTAATAAAGACTTTCATTACTATACCATTATACTTCTTTGACTAATTATGACAATGCTACTAGAATGCCCAAGGAGGTAAAAATGAATGTAAGATCTAAGCTGTATGCTAGGGTCTACGAGATACCTATAGTGAAAAGATCACATGGATTCATGCTCGTAGAAAGTTACTGCAATGATAGTTGCCGAGGATGTCTAGAAATCAGAGAAAAGGAGTATTCTGTACGAGTCTTCTTCTGGATCAGTGACGCGACCAAGAGTGTTCGTGGTGCTGGAAGAGAGTTCATACTCGCGACCGACACTGAACTAGAAGATACTTTACTTGAGGCGATAGTGTACTACACGCCTAAGACAAAGTATTTCCGGTTTGACATGTTCGATGCTGAACTTGAAAATCTGGTCCGATTCACATCTATAGAAGAACGTGTCTTCGAACTTTATTACAAGTTCATAGTCAGAATGCTCAAGAGTTTTGTGCAACAAACTATCCAGAAAAATCCCAAGTATGAGAATCATTCGATACTCTTTACCAAAGAGTCATCAAAAGATTTCAAGGATATCACTGGAATCAGTATGGGTGAAGCGATCTCAGAGATGCGCATGTTGATGCCAGCCACCTAGGCTGACCATCTGGCAAAAATGCCACAAGGAAGCGACCTCCCGTCGCTTCCTTTTTCTTTATTAGAAATTTTTTCCTTCACAACCAACTCCCCTTTTTCTATCTTGCCACCATACTTAGTAACCAGTGGACGTAGAACGTTTTCATAAGCAATAGCAGAATATCCAGCAGCATAGCCATTTACTAAGAAAAAGAGTGGCTTAGTATTTCCTATTGAACCATCGCCAGTTGAGATATCGTCTACCAATATCTGAAAACACATCTCGATAAGTGGTAAAAAGTCGTCTTCGATCTTCCAAACTTCATTGTCTGGACCATGTCCGAAAGATGGTGGATCCATGATGATTCCGTGGTATTTGCGTCCGCGTTTGATCTCGCGCTTTACAAAAGCTCGAGCATCGTCAAGTATCCAACGAATCGGTTTCTTGTCTAAACCTGAAAGTTCGGCATTTTCACGAGCCCAAGCTATAGCAGCTTTCGAGCCGTCTATATGAACGACCTTGGCGCCAGCTTGTGCACAAGCAAGAGAAGCTCCACCTGTATAACCAAAAAGATTCAAAATTTCTATATCTGAACTTTTTTCTGTATCTGTTTTTTGTGTGTCTAATTGTCTATCCGTCGAACTGACCTTTTGTCGAATCAGATCTCGCATCCAGTCCCAATTCGAAATATGTTCTGGAAATAAACCGACATGTTTGAATGGTGTTGGTTTGATCCAAAAATTAAGTCCAGCAAAATCGATCTTCCAACGATCTGGAATATCTTTCTTGAGAGACCAACCACCCTCCTTACTGTTACTATATCTACCACCATCTTTATCTCCATGATTGAAAGTACCACCAGCTTTTTTCCATTCTGTCACTAGCAAAAGTTTGCGCCACAAGGCCTGAGGATCTGGACGCGCCAAAACCACTTCGCCGAAGCGTTCTAATTTTTCCCCGTCACCCGAATCTATGAGTTCATAATCCATCTTATTGATTTTATACTGATTCTACCTGTACATCTTCTTGTCTGCCATATATCTTAAATATGAAGCCGGCCAATATAAACAGCATTGTAGATGTTATAGCAGATCCTAGACAATATGCACAATATGAATGTATCACGAAGGCTTGTAAAAAAACAAACCACAAAGAAGCAAGAAGACCAAACACTGTCAGAAGAAGCGAGTAGCGAAATATCTTCTCATGTCTACCCTCTATGTACGCCAGAGCTCCGGCGGCAACCAGTAGATAGAACAATGCTCCGGGTAATGATACTGGTATACCCAAAACTTCAGAATATGAACTGGTCAAGACCTTCTCACAACCTCCAGTAATACTACATGGTGGGACAACGCCCTGATAATGTTCTATAACCAGATAAGAAGCATCGGCAAAACCAATCAAGGCCACAACCAAAACAGCTATAGCAAGACTAACGTGAACTGACTGAAGCGGCCTGGTCAATAAGTTTTTTGAAATCTGCATATGAAGATGTATTTACTATAGCTTTACCGTTGATAAAAAATGTTGGTGTGGCATTGATACCAGCAACTTGACCACTCTGTATATCAGAGTCTATAACCTGTCTAGAGATAGGGCTATTCAGATCGGTTATAAACTTGTTTATATCCAGACCAAGAGTAGTTGCATACCCTATAAATACTTTGGTTGGGTCAGAAGATTCAGTCCAATCTGTATGATTTTTGAAAATAAGATCATACATCTCCCAGAACTTGCCTTGCAAACCAGCCGCTTCTGCAGCCATAGACGCTGGTATAGCATTTGCGTGTTGTGGCAAAGGAAAATGTCTATATACTAAACGTAGTGTGGTAGAAGATTCTTCTTGAAGAAGTCTGGATACAGACCAGTAAAAACTCTCGCAAGCTGGGCATTGGAAATCGCTATATTCTATAACTGTCACTGGTGCAGTAACAGAACCTTGTACATGATCCGATGCTGTCACTGGTGCTGGTGTCCCAGCTATCGATCCATCAGTTGGTAAAGAGCGACTCATAGCCACAGCTAGACCCCACACGATAAGAGCTAGCACTATTAAGAAACAGGCCCAGAATATGATGCGTTTTGTGTTCATGGGGATGATTATATCACTAACATAGCATCTCCGAAAGAATAGAACCTAAATTTGTTTTCGACAGCATATTCATATATGTCACGCCAAGTTTTGGTAGATTTTTTGTATTGTAAAAATGCATCCAACAACATAAGAAGCGACGTATTGGGAAGGTGAAAGTTGGTCATAAGAGCGTCTACTATCTTGAAATCGTAAGACGGTTTTATAAATATAGAAGTAAAACCAGACAGATCACTCTGTCCTTCTCGATCATCTGGCTGGTTATTATCCAGTATGAATCTGACGGATGATTCAAGGACTCTGGTGGCTGTAGTACCAGAAGATATAACTGTTCGACCGTGCCTCTTAGCATCCGCTATCTTCTCTGCGGAAGCTCTAGAGATATATACCGGTTCTCTATGAAGTTGTTTTGTGTCTTCATTAATATGAGAAAAGGTGCCTCTTCCGACATGTAAAGTGACACGCGTATTTTCTATGCCCTTTTCTTCAAGAGAACAAAAAACTCTTTCCGTAAAATGTAAAGAAGCTGTCGGCGCCGCCACCGAAGCAAGTGGATTGGTTTCAGAAAATATAGTCTGATATTTCTCACGTACATCACCCTCACTTAGTGAAGAGTGTATATATGGTGGTAGTGGTGTAAGACCTCGGTCTTCCAAAGTTTTCCTGAAATAATCCAGTGACACTAGCAGATTGAAAGTGAACTCTTCTTTGTCTTGTGATACCACTTCGGCTATCGGATGATCATCGAGATACAGACTGTCTCCAATATCCAATCTCTTATCAGGTAAACCTTTCACTTGTGCCTTTTCACCTACAATCTCTTCAGATAATTCATTAACTAGAAAAAGTATCTTCACTTTTTTACCAGTCGATTTCGTAAGCTCTAGTCTGGCCGGTATGACTTGTGTATCATTTAGGTCTAATGGTAATTTAAGCAGTCTGTTTGCGTAGTATTTCAGTAGCAATCTTCCTGATTCTTTCTTTGCTTTTTCCGCGATGCGCGCCTAAAAGATTCTTG